>Ga0126342_10007820_pt1 | contig 19123 bp, 21 predicted proteins | sample Cyp1metagenome_FD_92528 | JGI IMG/M metagenome (GOLD analysis project Ga0126342, IMG submission 92528) | Coral microbial communities from Lord Howe Island, Old Settlement Bay, Australia - Cyphastrea 1 metagenome | ecosystem: Host-associated > Invertebrates > Cnidaria > Coral ... | reverse complement strand
TATGTATGGTATGTATGGTATGTATGGTATGTATGGTATGTATGGTATGTATGGTATGTATGGTATGTATGTAATGTATGGTATGTATGTAATGTATGTAATGTATGTAATGTATGTAATGTAATGTAACGTAACGTAATGTAATGTATTGTATTGCATTGTATGTATGTATATGTGTGTATGTATATGTGTACGTATATGTATATATATATATATATATATCTATACATGTGTGTGTGTGGCGATGACAATGTGTGCATGTCTCCGCAAAAGCAGATTCAAGGATGTAGCCAGTGAGGGTGTGTATATGCGAATGGTATGCGTGAGTCTGGTCTGCATCGAAAATCTACCTAGCCTATCATAAATTCTTGGTTTGCAGATACAAGGGCAAACTGCAATCATGCAAAGATACAGCAGTTTTCTGCCCTCTCTAGAAATTGAACAGATTTGGAAATGAAAAGGAAGCTCTATATGGAAATGAAAGGGAAGCTATATTGAACCATGTACAGCAACCCAGCCAATCGTATCTGTGGCTTCAACCCCAGATAACCCCCAGTGCTGAGGTCCAAAACATTTCTGCGATCAATGAGTCGACACTGTGTCTGATGGCTTCCTGGCGCCGTGAAAATAACATCAAAGAACTGCTGGATAATGATGATAATGGATGATAACGATGATAATCCCCAAAAAGATATCAATGGTAGTAGAATCCCATATATAACTTTTGTAACTTTCGCAACCATCAAGAGGGGTTTTGAACACTACGTGTCTAGGTCAACTCTCTCCAGCGCCTTGACGAACGGGAAATTCCCGAAAGACATGTTCCCAGAGAATGTGAAGTCCACCTTCGGCCTTGGTTTTGCCACAGGGATGACATTTATGGACATAATATGGTTATTAATGAAATATCTGGAGTCTGGAGAGGAGAAAAGAAAATAAAGACCCAACCAGATCCAGATCAACTCAAGGCTGGCGCAGCTCCCTGGCGCTGGGCTCTCCCCGCGGGTCCACGAAAAAGACTGAAACACTGCCGGTGCCGGGAGAGTCTGGAATGTGTGGACCTCGAAGCACCATTTCAGCAAAATCAAAGCAGTTGTTCTCGACAAACAGCACCATTTTAGCTGTTTGGCTGTTGGCTCTATTTTTCCATATCAAAAAAATGGTTCACATCCACCATCGTCATGAACCAATGCCCAAGATATTCTCTGCGATTCGGTTTGATGCCCTGAGTTCCCCACGCACACGCGTGACCATCTCTCCCACAATCCTGAGACAGCCAGAAGACTTTGCTAATTGTCCTGAAAATCCCATGGTTGATCATCAAATTCAACATCAACAAAAGGAGTGTGTGCGTGTGTGTGTGTACATATACATATATATATATATACGTGTGTGTGAATGTAATGTCATGTCATGTAATGTATATGGAAGAAAGAACATACTCTTATAAACTAGATGTTTCAAGTATGTCAAGTATTTCAATTCAGAGGAAATCCCGAGTTTCGGACAAGCATGGATAAAGACCTTTTGTTTCACATGAAGCAGTCGATGCCCTGCAAATTTTGACCCAGCGGCCGGAAGTCCCTCATTCCAAAGCACCACCGCCCTCAGAGTGCGCGGTGCAAGTCCCAGGGCCACTTTTCCAGACCCGTTTCACTGACTAGATGAACATCTAACTGGGTATTAAGGTGGGAATCTCACAGTAACCCATCTTAATAGCAACTGTGCCTGCCCCGAGATGAAAAATCATGACATCCAAGCCTTACAAGGGATCTTCTAGCACGGCATATGGATCTGCCAAAAAATAAGGGGGATACCCCAAATGGGGCTATCCTCCTCCACATCCCCATCATCCCCACTGCTTGGAACTCCATTGCTGATGAGGCACCATAGGACGTGTCCTCAATATGGCAAGCCAGTAATGAAAACCCACCGCATCCAAGTGACATGTATGAAACCCCGAATTCAATCTCTTTGTACAGACCTGTGCGTGCCAAGAAACCAATTCCATTTCCACGTGCATGTCGGACCTGTAGTCCTAAGTCAACACATGCACTTGCAGGAACAAAAGAAACATAAGGAAAACCAGACATGGCTTAAAGATGCTTAAAGCGTCTAAGGAAACCGGATTTTAGCAAGCAGTGAATCTGGATAATTGAGATTAAATCGTTACAGTAGACCCCAGACCTGGAATGCCTTCCACCAAACTCAACCATCACTTGTGGTGAGGTCGTCATCCGCCAAGAATCCAATAGGACACGAACACGCACAGATCCTCGAGGCATTCGTGAGACCTGCCAGGTCATTCATCAGGCCATACTTTGGACATCGGAATAAAAACACTTGGATATTCCCATGGATATTCCCAAATGATTGTTGTTTATACCATGATATTCCCATGAGATTCCCTTTGTTGTTCCCACAATTCCCATGTTGTTTAAATGGATCAAATGGGTCACCGCCCCCCATCGCGCCTGGATTGGACCCAACACAACGGGCTGAGAACCCAGGGTAAACTCTGAAAACTTCACCTGAGTCACTGAGGGATGGTGAAAAAATTGGGACCAACTCCCCCAAAATATCCAAAATCCATGCAAATCCTATATTTGTATGCCATTTATCGATGATTTCTGATGATGCACCTGTTCAAAAAGGGAAAGACTTTTTGACATCCTGTTCTAAGTTCATGTTGTCAGGTGTTTGCGCCTATATACCGCATTCCAAAGTGTTTTTGTCCGCGTCCTTTGCAAGCAAGATGCATCATAGATCGCACCCTTTCCCTGGCCAGCCACAAAAAAAAACAGCAAGAAACAAGATCTTTTGATTGAACTTGGATGCCTGAATAATTTTCCTGTCCAGTACAGTCTTCGGTACATGTCACCCTCCGAGGCGCCTTCGCTAGAAGTTTGGCTTTAATCGATGGGAGGACTTTGCCTTGGAGCGGGGGTCTAGTGACCTGGTGACCGACATTTGAAATGATACCTCCGCATATTGCTACACAGTCGGCCATTTGCTGCGTTGGCCTCTGAAATGATACTATGCAAAAAGATAGTCTCATCGAAGGAAGTTTAGAAGTCAAACTTCCGACAATATGGATAGATGAAAAGCAGAGATGGGAAGAGTCAGAGAAGAGAAGAGAAGAGAAGAGAATAAGAAAGAAGATCAAAAAAGAGAAAGTCTCAGAAGAAAGAAGATCCAGGCGCGCAAAAAGGTAGGAAAGTCGCGAAACACTGTGTTTTTCCAATGAGCCGTGGCTCCGGAGGGTCAAAAAGTAGGCTCGCTAAAGGAATTTCATCTTGCCGATGTTAAAAAACCTCGGGTTTTACATGGTTTTGGGCTCCAGGAAGGGGCCCGGGGCGGAAAAAATAGCATCTTAAGATCGTTTCAACATAGATGGCCCCAACATGGCCCCAACATAGCTCCCAGGGCCAACATAGGCCCTACATAGGCCAACATGAGCGCAACATAGGCCCGACGTGGGCCCAAGATGTTCCCAACATAGCCCAACATAGGCCCAACCTGGGCCAATATAGGCCCAAGATGGGCCCAACATGGCTCAACATGCGCCCGACTTGGCCCAACATAAGCCGATGGGCCCAAGATGGCTCAACATGGACCCGACTTGGCCCAACATGGGCACAACCAGCGCTCAACATAGCACAACCAGCGCTCAACATAGGCCCAGGCTGCTTCCATACAGGCAAGCGCTGCGCATTATGCCTGCCTCAGTTCTTAACATAGCCCTCCCTCGGTTTGCGCGGAGAATCTCGGCCCAATCTTCCCACACCATAAGCCAAAAGTCGTTGCTTGGCCGGCGCCCGGCTGTCAGGCGTAAGCCTTTAAATATATGTACATATATCATAGTATGATGTATATCAACAACCATGCCTTTGCCAATTTGACAGTTCCAAGCTTTTGACCGACCGCCACAGCTCTGGCAGCCTGAAGAGTGACACCACGGCCACGTGGCTCCGTCCAAAATGGGGGATGGGTCCCATTCCAAGGAAAATGTGGGAAAAAATGTATATAGGAAACTATGAGGAAATATAGAAAAACTTGAGAAAATATGATATGAGAAAATATGATATGGGAAAATATGGGAAAATGTACTACAGAAAATAAAGGAACATATAGCGAAAATTTTGCAAGTACGAACCCCCAGGAACACCCGTGGTTTTGAAGATAGAACGCATCCATGCAAATGAGTATTCCAGAAGTTTCTCGTGGGTCTTGTCTGGAAGACTAGGGGTCTTGTCTGGAAGACTAGGACCTGCGAGCCTCAAGGGGCTTTCATGGCAAAGGGAATGTCCAGAACACAAAAAATGCATGAAGCAGTACACCTCGCAAAATAGAGTTATGATGTATAGTTTGTGTGTGTGTGACTGACTGCAAGTATGTATGATTATGATTATATAACTATATATAATTATGGGTCTAAATTGGCTACCCAAATACACAGGATGATTTACTCACCAAAAAGATGAGTGGTTTCGGCCTCGCTCATCTCTGGCCAAAGGTGCTTCAGAGACATGTTCAGCCTAAAGCCGCCGATGGTTTGAAACATCCTATTTTTTATTTGATGGCCATAAATATAAATAAACATGGGAACTATTTCCAAACAAATCTAAATAAAGTTGGCATTGCCGTATCAAGTCAAGGGGGAACCAGGGAAACTTCCAAAATCCAGTTGTTTCGCGCCCTGCACCAAAGTCAAATTGGAAAATACGAAGCATGAGTCCAAAGGATTCCAAAGGGGTATCTTATTTCTGCAGCTAGTCCTCAGCACCGCACCACTCTAAGTGGTCTTTGTCATGCTCCTAGGCTGGAATTCGTTGAGGCAGGTTAGATTTCAAGGCTTTACACGTTGGAATTTGGCTGCGGCTAGTCTTCATGACAAGGAAGGAATGCGAATGCAATAGGACGGAACGTGCACTTTCTAGTCCACACATGATGTGCGCAATGAATTTTCATCTGCGGCCAAGTTTCATAGACCTCGTGAATTTCTGAATTGTATCCCTGGCACGGAGCAGTTTCCACCGCAGAGTCCAAAGCAACTACACGACGGGGATCCCCCCGGGTCAGCCATTCATATTGCAAGCTGCAAAGTGTTTTTCATGCTTCATCTACCTCCTGTCGCCAAATTGTATCCCTATAAATGTACAGTACATCTTACAGGACAGTAATTCCAAAAATATCCAAAAATGATAGATCTTTAATGATGGAAAAATGATTCCACCAAAGGTTGCCTGTCCACCACCCCTGATCCAGTCCCTGCGACCTCGCTCTGCTTCGTGCGAATTGAGGGTCTTCTCTTTTGGGCGCCCTCACTGTTTGGTGAGTCGTTCCTCTCGCTCCTTAGCTGCGCACCCCAAAAACATGTAACGAAGCCATTTCTGGCAAACCTCCAATGGATGGGGATGGTTGAAATCCCAGCCATGTCCGGTAAGATTGGATACTTTATCATTGCAGTTTGCCGCGCTGCCGCACTCCCATGTTTCCTCAGTTTTTCTTGTTTCCTATTGAGAGTTCACGGTCATGCAAATCCTAAGCCTACTCATCGAGGCTTTGCTGTCAGACTACATTCTCAAATTTTCAAGATCTGAAAGAACCGTCACCAATAGCAAACTCTAATCCCTCCCAGCCCCAGGTATGTTTCCTGCTATGAACATCAAAGGTTGTCCTCATCAGTGTGTGCAAAAGATGCGTTGCATACCGCTTTAAGCCAGTTCAGTCCATCCAAGTTGTTGACTGTTTAGTTTTTTCCAAAAAAAACATCTGCAGCTGCTTTGACTGTCCAAGCCACTCATTTGTGTTGAGTCTTACATCCTTCCGCACTGCCACCTGCCAAAACTGTTTTTGGACTGAAGAGCTCAGAACCCTAGCTGTGGTGAGTCCAATGATTGAGTCCGGGGGTAGTTCGAACCCTCTGAAAACCTCTAGAAGAAACTGTTTCCAGGGCGCATGGGTGTGCTATGGTTCAAAATACTGGCCCTCCAAATGACTGGTTTCAGATCCATATGGTGCCAAAACGATCTTTGTTCAAGGGGCAGATTTGAAATTAAAGGACCAAATAACCCCACATGTTAAGCCTTCCGATTGTTATGCAGAGAAGGTGGTGAATTAGGATGGCGGGAGTGGATGATGATCTGATGGAGAAGAGAGAAAGATTAAGCAGATAGGTTTGAAGGCAGAGGGTTCAAGAGATGGACAAATAGATAGATCGATCGATAGATCGATATAGATCCATAGATCGATCGATCGATCGATACACAGAGGCGGCCCAAGCGGCCACCCCCGCAGCCAGACAGTCTGGGGAGTCACCAAGTGCTGCGCCTGCCGCACGAAACAGTTGCGGCAGTCACCAAGTCAGCTGAATGGCCCAAGCAGCCACCCCCACAGACAGTCTAGAGAGTCACGTGCTACGCCTGCCACACGAAACAGCCGCGACGGCCGCCACCACCACAGCCGATAGAGCGTCTGCCACCACAAACAGCCGAGCCGGCCCAAGCGAACACATGCCACACGAAACAGGCGGTCTAGAAAGTCACCAAGTTCACCAAGTGCCGCCACGCCTGCCACGCGGAACAGCCACCGGCGTGAATGTGAGGTGATGGAGGAGGATGAGGGAGGACGGCGGGAGGACGCGGGATGCCGAACAAAAAACCCACATAGTGATGTGGGGAATTAGGAGGCCCAAAAAAAAGTCAAAAATCGCTCCAAGTGTCCCATGTCAAAAATTGGTTGGTTTCAAATCCTTAAGACTGGCCAAAGTTGGCCCGCTGTGTGAAAGAAAATGGATCTGCGGTGCCTCCTCGCTATTGGTTTCCGGCTCAGAGAGGCAGCAATTGAACATGGTCGTGGGGGGATTCAGGAGGCACGAGCCTGTTCCAACAGATTCATTGGGTCTATGAGCTATCGGTTTCTCTACTTTATGTATATGACTATCATAGTTTAAAAGTTGACAAATACAGAGACATATTGAAATTCTTGTTGTCAGATCCAGTTTCAAAGTCAGGCGTCATTCGCCAGCTGATGTTACCTTGCTGCTTGGCTACGATAGGTTTGTCTCGTTGCTCGGGCCAAAAATGCATCGGCGAAACAAAATGGAACCTGAACCCAAAGGAACGGTCTCTTACCCTGTGCGTTTGAATGCGCAATAATTAAACAGGAGTGATTTGTTTTGCAATATGCACTTCTGGATTTTACTATTTCTCTGCCTATTGTTTTGCAATTAATGAAATTACCCACAAGCCATTAGCAAGACTGCCAGGACAAATGAGCACGAATGCAAACACGGGGCAAATGAACTCGAATCCACGAAAGATAGATACGACATGGTTTTCCCTCTGCAAATCCATTCCCACTGAGGCTAGGATTGGTGGTAGTCGACTAGCACTTGGTGATGTGCATTCTTTCAAAGCTACCCACTGAGAATCAAGGCCCAAAGGGCCCAAAGTCTTCCGCAAGTCCTGGGGCTTTTGGAAGTGTACTTCTCCGTCAGCCTTGGTGTTTGGACATGCTGTCACCATAGCAATGGCCTGTCAAATCCTGTGCTGGGAAGCTCCCTGGGCCGGGGAGGCGGGTCACTTTTGGAAACGTGTTCGAAGCCGGTTTGGAACAGCTGTTTTTTGCCATCTGATTACTGCCGATATATGTAGTCAGTGTGGAGAAACCTGTAGCTTTGCTTTTGCCAAAGTGCATAGGTGATATAGGTGTACTACAGTATTTGATGAGCGAAAGAATCCAAGCTTAGTATACTGAGGGCTGCTACTGATCGCTCAAGCTGCTCCAAAAGAGAGGGGTACCTCAAGAGTACTCCCAAAGGCATCAACGAACGCAGCGAACACAGAGAGTGATCCTGCGTATGGCAAGTTCCCATTCCATGAGCTCTGTTGAAGTGGTGTGAGAGTTCATCAAGATGTTTGTTCCAATGACAAGTTTGGAGCAGTACTAATCTCAATTCCGCCAGACTGCAGGCTGCGCACGTCTTCATGTCGTCACTGCTAGTGAGAGCAGCCGCCTTTGTCAATTCCTTGGGCATGAGCAAAAGATGTTGGCGACTTGCGCCATGTCCAGATTGCTCAAACACGAGGCTATATAATCTCATGATGATTGGCCTAAGGCCTAAGGCTTCTCTGATTTTCTCAAGCTATCTTTCGTTAACACATCCCGGCTATTCCGGTGCATCTGCCTGCCTTTCGGCAGGGGTGCCGAGGTGAAATCCACTCGATTCAAATGGAACATGATCGTCGAAAAATTCGGAGTCAAGGAAATTCCCAGCTTGTCGTGGGAGGTAGATCTTCAGCTCAGTCAGATTGTGTTCTCCGAAGTGCCAGAGAAAATAGCGTGACGCAGTTCACAAAGGCACTGGCCTTTGCTTGGTCAGGGAATGCAGGAGTCAGCTCCTTCAAAATGCGTCCTTCCTTCTCAATGGCACAAATCAGCAAGGTTTCAACCCGGCCTTCCTTGGTGGTTCGCGTCTCAAGATCCACCTCTTTCATTGCTGCAAAGGGGAAGATCTTCGGCCCATTGGCTCCTTGAATCACCAGGGCTCGCTTGGCTGTATCAACATACACCCGCCTGGCATATCTCTTCCCTCGGGCATTGATCTTCACCAAATTCTGCCCGCGGGTGTAGGACTTGAGAAATTCTTCAATTTTGATTTGCACCTGCAACCTTCGGAAGGCCAGGGCCTTTTTCTCTGCTGCATCCTGGCCACCCAGCTCCTCAGAAGAGTCTGAGTCCTCACCATCTTCCTCTTTCTTATTTCTCTTCCTCCTTTTTTGCAGCTCTTTCTTCTTGGTCATTTTCTCCTTTCTTCTCAGCACCTTCTCTTCACGTTTGGCACGTTGCTCCTCCTCGGGGTCTACCCGTTCGATGAGCTCAATGTCGTTGGCCATGCACTCGAATCTTGAGCTCTCCCAGGGAATCTTTTACGGGTTTCAATGTCACTCTCCATAACATCGAAGACTCGTTGCACCACGGTCTTCTCAACGACATGGTCATCCACCACAAAACGCTTGCTCTGCTCCAGGGCGAAACGCAGCTCATCCGGGTCTTCGCTGACACCCTGGGAGAGCTCAGCCAGAAGGCAATCTTCGAGGTTCATCTCATTTAACCAGGCGGCTGCCGTCTTCGATTTGGTTCGTTAGGCAGCTTTGGCATCTTCCAAGGCAGCCTCTTCCATGCGCTTGTTGCGCTTTCCGCCCTTTCCAGTTGAGAAAATCTCTGCTGGCTCCTCTAATGTTGTACCCAGGGGCTCGTTTAGAGACAGCAATGGCTCAAACTCCATGCGGACGATGATCTTCTTCCTCTTTCGCGCTTCATCACGCTTTGCAGCTGCCTCAGCCTCTGCATCGAACTCATCGTCCTCACTGTCAGAGCCTCCACCCTGGTGCTTCCTGGTCTTCCTCATCAAGTTCTTCCATCTCAACGGCTGCATCTTGTTCCTCCTCCATCTGGCTAACAGAGGAAGCAGCTGACATATTGTCCGCATCTCCCTGGCTCCCCAGATCATCATGGGAATGCTGGGTTTGCAGTCGCTTCTTGACTGTCACAGTCTGACCAGCAACCTCGGGCCGCCACCTTTCCAGCGCTTTCTGCTCAGCCGCTTCTTCTTCGTCTTCATCTGAGCGGCCCAAGATGTTTCCCATCCTAAAAGAAAGCCAAGACTCTAAGAGGCAACTAGCCCATGGCCATGGCCTCCGGATCCAACTGTGAGCCATCCAATTGGTTGCTGAGTTGTCTACTTGGATATGCACACTGAAGCGTCTCAAAGAGTCTGTGTGCAATCAGTGGAAATTATGGAGCTAGCGACTACATAGGCCTATCTAAGATAAACAAGACCATTCTTTGATCAATAAGCAACTTGTTGCTTTTTATCTGCCACAGCTGCATGAACCTACAAGCAGAAAGTTGCCAAAAAAAGTGACAAGTAGATACTGCACTTACTGCAGCCATCAGTGTGGAAATGGCCTGCAACATCAGGAGCCATGCAACAAAGGTCCCAAGGTGTCCCCTGTTTTTTGCGCCCAGTCGCCACCATGACATCGCTGAAGGCTTTCATGGCCTTCCACCCCAATGCTTTGTTGGCTACTCAGAAAGTGTGTGGCAACGCACCGTGTTGAAAGCAAGTCACGTTATGGGTCTGATGCTGTTTATAGCCTCGTGTTTTTTTCGGTGACGAAAACAAAGGATGCACCTCTAAAAAAGACCCCCAGCATCCTTTTTTTGAGTCTACCAATGACTCCAATTACCTCCAAAATCAGGAGCTCAGTCTTGCCTTGCTGGGCTGTTTCTGCTGTAAGAATGCGGCCTCAGAAAAATTCACCAACTTCCCACTTTTTTGCCGGCCGTCAATTGGGATTTGGGATTGGGTCAGAATTGAATACCCCCACCAAAGTGATGCTTTACTTGATAAACAAAACAAAAGTCAATGCCTTAAATTTTCACCGATCCCCGTCTGAGAGGAAGTGGATTGAACCCCTGAACCATCCCCCTCTGTCATCTTCATTGCCCAATATGGATCTGGCTGAAGATTCGGCCCCAAACATCGCCGGTTTATCATCAGTTTCTCCACATTCAAGTCGCCATTTTGGTGCAAATGTTACATTTTTTTAACTTCTTGGCCCCCAATTTTCACGGATTTCTTTTCACCACGGATATTCGTCAACCCTCAAAACTCACCAACCACTGGTGTCCCCTTGGGACAACCATCTCCATCTTCCCCATCCCCATCACCATCACTTGGGCTGCTGGCATTTTGAGCCCCAGCTGCCACCTCCCCACCAGCAGCCACAATGTCCTGCTGTAGCTTCACTTGTGCTGCCTGGGTGGTGCGGATGCCATTCACCAATTCCAGCTCCAAGGCCTCACACACGGATGGTTTTTCGATGGTGAAAACATGTGTGTATAGAGATATAATCTACTGTGTATATGTATATGTATGTGCATATATATATATATATTATATATATATTATATAATATATATATATATTATATTATATATACATATTATATATAATATATATATATATATTATATATATATATATATTATATATATATATGGGTAAATTATACTCTTTCACTAACCTGAATTAAGGCCATTTGGGGATGATTCCCCTTACTAACTATGATTATAGTGAGGTCGCAGTGAGGTCGCTATAATTCAATCAATATATATATATATATATATTATATATATATGTGTATGGATCGGTCGGCATTCGTATACATGGATGGTCTGACTGGTATGGCGAGTAACTTGGCTATATGGATATATCAACCCATTCAATATGTAGTTTTCATGGAAAATCCACAGGAGAGCATGGTGTTTCCCATCAGATTTACCAAAATGGGGGCCCAGGGGGCCCCCTAAATGGCCATCAAGGGGAAGGATTCTCAACTCTTAACCGTCTTAACCATGATGTTTTGGGGTGCCCCAATGATCACACAAACCCACATGAGCTCGCTACCGGGCTCTGTGGAATGTGTATATATATATATATATGTTATATATATATATATATGTAATTGTAATATATATATATACATATCAAGGACTCCGTTTTAGACGATTCCAAACACGGCTTAAGGAGCTTGACGCTCGCAGGTGACAGAAGATCTTGCATGGATTCAAGCGAACATGGATGCCAAACTTCTTCAAACATTGCCAAAGGCTGCAAACGTGAGACGCTTCTGGGTGAGCAAAACTATGTAGACCAAGTGAAAATAAATGCTCGATAGATAGATTAGATTCCATTAGATTACATTAGCTTGGATTAGGTTGGATGGGATGAAAGTAAATGCTCGGTAGATAGATAGATAGATAGATAGATGGATGGATGGATGGATGGATGGATGGATGGACAGACAGACAGACAGACAGATAGATTGACAGAGAGATACATATTGACACACAGATTGACAGCTGGACAGCTACACAAATAGATGATCCAAGACCAAGCACCACGCGTCTGTGTGAAACCATTCTCAGCGCCTTAAAATCTGCAGCTTCTTTCTCCCTCAAGAGTGTAGCTGCCTGCAGGAACACGGATGATGTATGGACCCTTCTTTGCTCTGCGAGTGGAACACATGTTCTACAACTGTCACGTCTTGCAACAAGATATGGCTCTGTATGTAATATGCACTCTGTGTGTTTAGTGGTTAGTCTGTGTCTGTGTGTACATTGCCATTTCAGGCCCCTTTAAGCAATCTTCAAGAAACCAGTGCCCGACAGGCAGGTTAAGAAAGATCGCCTACCTGAAGAATCTGAGGTACCCCTAACTCCACTGGTCAATCATCATTGAAATTGCTATTTAAGGGTGGATAGACCCCATTTTTCAGACATATATATATATAATACTAAATCATATACCCAATATGATGTTTAAACCTCAAACATCCACACAGCAGCTGAATCCACCTTAAGGTCTGCTTCATCGGTCGACTCATACTGAGCAATCTCCTGGTCGTGTTGCATCCCCAAATCTGCAGTAGGGAAAGGTTACATCTTGGCAATGCCAAATAGCCTACAGCCCAATACGCTAGCCAGCACTTTGTCCTTGAAGCTGTTTGATCTGCACATGAAATTGACTTGACTCTTTATCAGAAAAAAAAACACCGCATCGGTACATCGGTGTCTCGACTCCGAAACCATTCTTCATCTTGCAATCTTAAATTTCGACAAAATAGACTCTTGATCTGTTTTTTTACAAGTAGAAAACCGTTTTTTTACATGGTTCCACCTCACAGTCTCTTGCATGACGCTGAAACCAAAAGCGCTCCACCAAATGTGTGGAGGCAGCGGCCATGTCTGCGGTGGACTTGGCAATGTCAGCTGTGAACATCGCCTCTGCATCACACGACTCCCCAATTGTTTGGTTTATGGCATTGGGCATTGGAGTTACCCTATTCAAAATGGCCATTTAGAGTTGATTTTTCCTTTAAAAATGATGATTTTCCATAGTTGAGTTATGTTAGTTTACCAGAGGGTAACACATGAGAATGATTTCCGCCAGAAGTTTTGTACTACAACATCGCACCTTCTTTTGCTCCGTGCTTCTGATCTGGAACTGAGTTGCCTGGCAGAATCAATTGAAATCAATCTTGCATGCCTGTATGAGTATGGGACAAAAGCCTGATACTCTGGTTTCCACACCAAATGTAATACCAAGATGTATTGACATTGACCATCCCATATTCGTTCTTGCTTCCACTTGTCTCCCTGGATAATGCAAAAGAACTCAGTTCTCGGATATGTCTGTACTTCTGAAAGCCGGCCGAAAAAGAAGTGGAGGGGTCATCGGCCTTCCTCACTCAAGCCACACACCTGAATAGATCTTCGTACACAGCCTATGAGATGGGTATGCAGCTGCAGCAGCTAGGCCAGTTATTCTGTTCACATTCCTTGCCAAGTTCAACACAACTTGGGATCTTTGGCCTCAGATATGCTGCACTCACAATCGATTTTTGGATGTTCAGAAGCTATCGATTGTGCGGCAAGTATCTCCCCCCACAAAAGGATGTTCTGGCCCATCGTACCTGAGATTCATTCTGGCACCATAGAGTGAATTTCAAGTACCTGGGATCACAAGGAAACATCAAAAACTTAAGATTCGTTCATGAAAACTAATCTTATCTGAAAAGAAATTGTGTGGTCCTCTGGAAATTCGCATTTTGATTCGTTGAATCTCACTACAAAAATATAATCGCGTCCACGTCTGCACAAAATGTTCAAAAAGATCTGAAGGACAAGTTCAACTGTTCAACTTAGATAAATGAAGAAAACTTCAGCCAGGTACTGCAGTTCAGCTCCATAGAGACCTTTTCTTGCGCATCAGCACATCACTTCGACCACTTGTGCTAGGTTCAGCTGTTCACATGTGGTGAGGGCGCTTGCCGCCATGTGGTGAGGGCGCTTGCCGTGCTACATAAATCAGGATCTTTTTTGAAGCTTGGCCGCAACGGAGAAGTCAGAAGCCAAGCTGGACAAATCAGCCAAAAAGAAGTAGCGTGCCTTCTGCAAACCTTGGAAGTCAGGCCCAATCGTCCTTTCGAAAATATCACAGCACCTACAACATCTTACAACATCTCATAGCACCCAACGTCTCCAACATTTTCCCTCTTGGTCCCCCAGCCTATATCGGGTTCCTGGCCACCGCCACTCTGCACCGCTCCAGTGGCTGGCGCGCTTCCCGCAAGCAGCGGCTGCGGCGCCATTGGCGAGGTTCGAGCACCTAACAGAACAACTGTGGCACTCTTTAAGCATGTCCAACTCATGAATGATAAACTTGGACCATGCATTTGCACGACAGTTTTGTTACCCTGACTGTTCCACAGCTCGCTGTATTTTTGCCACTCAAGATGCGGTTCAACTGCCCAGTCCATGTTTTTTTTTGCACCAGCCATGCACCTTTTCTGTTTCCAACAATTGCAAATGGAAGCGCCATCTGTTTCATATTTGGGACGGTGTCGTCTTGGCATCCCTGCCCACGGGGCTCTCTGGCAACTCTTTGAGGAGATCGTTGTATTGATCCTGAAGGGAGCAATTGATCTCTAAATTTTCTAAATCTTCATACAATTTTACATAAAAGTTTTTTCGGCTCAGAATACCACAGGACCACAGGTTCCTATTTAGTACTACTGGGTCCAATAAAAAAAGGTACCCAAGTCTGACCCATGCTGCAATGCCCACGTTTCGAACTGATCGTTGATGGCCTGCAAAGGATGGTGGAACTGTGCAGCTGCGGCCCAGTCGGCATTGACACGGCCGGCAAAGTCTCCTTGGTTTTTCATCGATCAGAAACAAAGGCACGGAGGTCTTCCGAGAATTGCCAGCATCAGCCGGAGTGCAACAAAATCAGCTCTCGAAAGATGATTCAGTTGAAATATGTCTAGATAAAACATGGATTCTATGTTTTTTTAAGCCGGCATTCTATGCAGGTGGTGTTTCTTGCTAATGCTTTTCAGCTGGTTTTCTGCAAGGTTTGGTGCCCGAATGCTACGCGCCCATGAGAAAACGTCTCTTGGAAATGACCAACATCCTGCAGCGAACAGCAACAACAAGGACAAGAATGACGGCAACGGCAAGACAGTAACAACCACAACCACAACAACCACGAGGAAGATCACATCACAGCAACCACAGCGAGTTTGTGCGGCTTTGAATGAAGCATATGGGAGTTCCAACGCACCAAGTTCCCAAAGAAGGAAACACAAATATACACAAATTACATACCCAAAAAGTTCCACCTGTGTGCATGTACCTCCCCTGTTTCCTTTGTTGCTGCAGTTGTCAGCTGCGGCGTGCGGATTGATTCACCCATGGTTCTCACCGGTCTTGGCTCGTGCAACAGCACTTGTATCGCATGTCTGTCGTAAAATGACCCTGCAGCTCCTTTGCAAGTTCCTTGGTATCTTGTTTTTTCAAGAAACATCTTTTTGCATGGACACCGCATGTTGCAAGAATGCGTCAAGGCTTTTAATATGGCTAATGACGTCTCAGTGTTGGACCCTCTCGCAAGAATATTGCGCCACAACAAGAGCAGAGCAACACCGAACAGAAGTAAAAGCAGAAGGACACTAGTCTCATTGGATTCGTTGAAGGAAAAATCGACAATAATTCATTGTTAAAAAAAAAAAAAACACGGTTTCCGGTGGAGATTTCCCCTAAAATCAATCCAGTGATAATCCCAAAACTCGCAGCACTGCCAAGGTTCCTTCCGCTGTGATGACAGCGGCCATTTTCTCCAGAATCTGTGGCAATTCGCTCAGAGAAACCAACACTAGATAGAGAAAATGAAAGCTGCGACACGAAACACTCGACTTGTATATCTAGGTTTCAGCGTGGTCTGTTACCCTTAAACATGAAAAATAAGATAGGAGGTGAATCAACCAGCTTTCAGCCTAAATTTCAGACAGAAAATCACTGATACCTGTGTGCACATGGTGTGTGTGTGTGTTTATTTATTTATTTATTCATTTATTTGTTTGTTTATATATTTATTCATTCATTTATTTATCTATGTTATTCATTCATTCATTTATTTATTTACTTATTCATTCATCTATTTATTCATGTATATTCCATGTGTGTGTATGTGTGTATGTATGTATGTATGTATGTATGTATGTATGTATGTATGTATGTATGGTATGGTATGGTATGGTATGGTATGGTATGGTATGGTATGGTATGTAATGTAATGTATTGTAATGTATTGTAATGTATTGTAATGTATTGTAATGTATTGTAATGTATTGTAATGTAATGTAATGTAATGCAATGATACATGTAATGTAATTATGACATGTAATGTAATCATACATGTAATGGAATGTAATGTAATGGAATGTTATGTTATGTTATGTATGTATGTGTATACATATATATATATATACACATATGATTTATCGTTTTGTTCGTCTCTATGATACATATCCATGATCATTCTACATATATGTCCATGAATATGTACATAAAGACATTCGACGGTAACCACTGTGCTTCAGCAGCCACAAGCTGCAGCTAGTTCCATGGCTCCCAAAGTTTCCAACCTTGTGAGGCTGCTGCTTCTGAACTTGACGAATGTCTAGGGCATGTTGGGCCTCACAGGCACAGCGGTCAAGGCCAGAACTCAATCACAAAGAACATGAAAGAACAACACATAATGCGTTGCTGTTTGTTGCTGAGGCATTCATATATTTCAGCAAAAGCTCATCAATCATATTTATATTATATATCATGGACTGTATGCTGCCACCAGAGGCCTTGTACCGCTCCACTTGACGCCAGGTTTCTTGCACCTGCTCACATGGTCATGGCTGTGGTATGTGGATTATGATGGTTATGGTCATCCCACCATTGTTTGGATATGATTGGGAAACCTTAAGTTGGCTGATGTTGGCTGTTATCATTTCCCAATCATCTTCCTGATGGAGGTATATACGGTATGACCATCCCCCACTATGGGTATGTCGACTCTATGGACCGAACCTCATCCTTCAATGAGGAGTGTGCTAGCTTGTAGATGATGTCTTCCCTCATCATGAGATACCTTAGACTGGTAACTTCCGAAGCCAAGCATAAGATGCGTAAGAAAATAATGAACCAGTTCCTTATACGTTTTAACTCGCAAAGTGCAGGCATACTACGTGTTCTGTTCCAAAGCCATTGTGGCAGTGATGTTGAAAACGTCCCAAAATGTGTCTAAGATATTCCAACATGTTTTGCACTATGTGACACTGGTTCATACTGCATTCATCTTTACAAAATTTTACCATGTCACTGAAAATAAACGGATTTTTACCATGGGAGATAGTAAAGTTTACTGTATTTCCATTTCTTTCCGACTTTGATCTCTCAGAAGCTGACTCATCCCACTCGTCAGGTGTTGCAAAATCCTGCTCTGTCTTGCAGTAGATCTGCTTGATCTGCCGCCGAACCTGCCAGTCATTTGGACGGAAGAAAAATGGCTATAGGTCAAAACCCTGGACCAGCCATCACAAACCCCGCATCAATTTCCCAAAAAATAGTTGTTCTTTGTGGATGTCCATAGGTTTTAAATGGTTTTACCATGTTTTAACCCATTCATCATCCATCCTATTCCCAAGTTTGCAAAGAAGACGCTTGACACTTCTAGGTTCGCCTTCATCTCTTTGTCCACCTCTCGGCTCTCCCGAGGGTCCGTCGAAAAGTCTTCCACCCTTGGACGGAGGAACTGAAATGCTTTCGACATTTTGGAACTACCCAATATATTTGTTTATTTATTTATTTTTATTTATATTGATATATTGACATTTTTTAATATATATATATATATTTTTATTTATTTATTTATATTTATTCATTTATTTGCATACATATATATATATACATGTATACATCCATACTGATACAAATATTTGTGGACATATACCTGTATACATGTGTATATATATATATATATTATGGAACCTATATTTGTATATATACGCATTTATATACATATATATATATATATCCATAATGATACATATATTCATGTACATATCTATATACGTAATTATGTACATTTAAAAAAAAAACTTCAGTGGTATCCACAACAGCCGCAACGGTTTGTTTGTGCAAATCTTTCTGAAGCGTGCTGTGAAGCCAAGCGCTGGAAACACCTCAGCTGGGTTTCCGTGAATTAAATTAAATGGCCGCAAATCCTGTTGAACCTGAACCGGCTCTGCACCAAAGCCTCCCGGACCTTCTCCGGAACCTTCTCCGGAACCTTCTCCGGAACGCTGTTGAACCTGACCTGGCTCTGCACCAAAGCCTCCCAGACCTTCACTGGAACCTTCTCCGCAACCCTGTTGAACTTAACCTGGCTCTGCACCAAAGCCTCCCAGACCTTCTCCAGAACCTTGTCCGGAACCTTCTCCGGAACCCTTTTGAACCTGACCTGGCCCTGCACCAAAGCCTCCCAGACCTTCACTGGAACCTTCTCCGGAACCCTGTTGAACCTAACCAAACTCTACACCAAAGCCTCCCAGACCTTCTCCGGAACCTTCTCCGGAACCCTGTTGAACTTGACCGGGCTCTGCACCAAAGCCTCCGGGAAACTTCTCCGGAACCTTCTCCTGTTGAACTTGACCTGGCTCCGCACCAAAGCCTCCCAGGCCTTCTCCGGAACCCAGACCTTCTCCGGAACCTCTGTTGAACATGACCTGGCTCTGCACCAAAGCCTCCCGAAACCTTCTTCGGAATTGAACCCTGTTGAACCTGAGCCTCCCAGACCTTCACCAGAACCTTCTCAAACCCTGTTAAACCTGACCTGGCTCTGCACCAAAGCCTCCCAGACCTTCACCGGAACCTTGTTGAACCTGACCTGGCTCTGCACCAAAGCCTCCCAGACCTTCTCTGGAACCTTCGGAACCTTCTCCGGAACCTTATATATCCATGATGATACATATATTTATGTACATATGTATATAGATAGATATATATATATATAGATATAGATACAGTATATACATACATACATACATACATACATACATACATACATACATACATACATACATACATACATACATTACATACATTACATACATTACATACATTACATACATTACATACATTACATACATTAC
>Ga0126342_10007819_pt1 | contig 19126 bp, 16 predicted proteins | sample Cyp1metagenome_FD_92528 | JGI IMG/M metagenome (GOLD analysis project Ga0126342, IMG submission 92528) | Coral microbial communities from Lord Howe Island, Old Settlement Bay, Australia - Cyphastrea 1 metagenome | ecosystem: Host-associated > Invertebrates > Cnidaria > Coral ... | reverse complement strand
TGGTTCCCACTGCCCACTGACTCATCTACCCATTTTGATATGGCTCACAATTATAAATAAAAGAAACCATTTCCCAAAAATTACAGTGATTATTTGACTTTCTTAAATGCACCCCAGTATATACGTTTATTTTTGCGGGTACTGGTACATTGTGTTTTTTTTTGGGGATGGCATCCAAGGAAGAGACCCCTGTCCCCACGAAGAAGCTGATTACACAGTATGGGTTGGACTTCAATGCATCCACTTTTGACTGGAACACCGTAAAATCGGAGAACCTGCTGTACAAATGTTTGGATTCAAACAGATGCAACCCTACTAGTGGTGCAATTTTGGCACATGCCAAAGAACAGGTTGACAACATGCAACGTCATGTTGGAGTTGGCTTATGCATTTTCAAAATCGGTGTCACAGCCAATCCACTGTTGCGCTTTGCTTCTTACTTAGATTTGGGCTACACAACTATGTGGCTCATCAATGTATCCCCCAGTTTGGGTTTAACGGTGATGTTGGAAGCGGCTTTGATTAGTGAATATGGATATTCTTCGGGGTGCAAAAACAAACCCAATTCTGGAGGCGAGGGGGCTTTCAACAGGTCTAAACCTTTGAAGCCGCCATTTTTTGTTTATGTTGTGGCTGGCCGGGCTGATCAGCCGCGCTGGGTTGGATAGCAACCATTGTGTTTCAACACATTCGATGTGTTCAATTCGCATGGGCATAGCGCTGGCAAGGTTGGGAAAAATCAGAGTTGCCACTACATTCATGTGGGCAAAGCTGTCTATTTTCCAACTCACTTACTGCTCCACTTGTTGTGTCCTTAGCTACCTTGAGTCCTCTGAGCACTGGGTTGTTGGCGCTGAGGCCGCTTGCTCCCACGTGGTCGAGTTTGACAAGGAGCAGGTAGAACGGAACCCCAATGTTTGTGGAGTCTTCAAAAAGTTTGCAGCAGTCAACCCTTCAGATGCGGAGAAGGGGTGTCATGCCTTGTTTGCAAAATATGGCTACACATGCCCAATCCACGTTGAGCAGGTCAAGTTGTCTGAGCTACGGGCACTTTCAAAGTTTCCCTTTTTGAAACTTAGCTCGTGGGCCCAATGGTTGCTGGACACCGGCCGTATTTGGAGGCTGTTCTGTGGTTGCAAATCTTTGTCGACCATGAAGGTAGTTTTGACGGAGTTTTGGGCCCGCTACAGGGCACTTTATCCTCAACATGAAGTGTTCGGTCTTGAGGGATTAGACCTGTCAGTCACTATTCCCTACTACAGTCACCAAGATGAAGGAAGGGGCTACAAGCACCAGGCAATCTGGGTGCTTTCTGTTCACGGCTGCCTTGGCAGGGGGACCCATGAGTACATTAGAAGAGGCAAGCATCAGGTTGACGTTCAGAACATGGAGTTCGGGTGCAACTTCATAGGCAATACATGGTCCACCCAATTTTTGCTATGTACCATGAGCAAGTCGGTGACCCACAAGTGCCCAGGAGCCATGAACCGAATCGTGGAGCTCTTCGCGGAGGATTGTGCGAAGCTGGCCAGGGAAGGGTTGTGTAGCAAAGATGGGACTATTAGAATCCACATGGTGCACCTCTCCACAAAGGGTGACCTACCAGCCCTTGCAAAGTTGGGAAGTTTGACCCGGACCTTCTCTCATGTTCCAAGGGCTGCCAGCAGTAGGAAAGCCTCAGGAGGGATATGCCACTTGTGTCTTGCAGGTCAGGAGGCAAATGCTGCAGGACAACAGGCATTTCCGTATGAGGATTTTTCCGTTTCCCCAAGTTGGTTGGGTACCGTCGAAACTGTGGCCCCGTGGGCACAACGGCCCTCAGTGTTGAGAGGTGCATTGGTTGACCCGAGGAAGACAGCCCATTTTTTCTCATGTGACTTCTGGCACAATGTGCATTTAGGATGTGGGAAGCATTGGGTGGCCAACTCCTTTGTGTCGGCAATTGAGAGGCTGCAGTTTTGGCCAGGGCAATCTGTGGAGTCAAAGTTTGAGCTGTTGACCACAGAGTTCAAGTCGTTTTGCCGCCAGAACCACTTGTCGCCACATATGGATGAAATTTCACGGGCCACGATGGGATTCCCCCAAGGTAGTGCTTGTCCACTTGGACAATGGTCCAAAGGAGTCGTCACCACCCATTTCATGAAGTTTTTGGAATGGTTTTGCGACAAGCACAAAGAGGAGATCAAATATGATGAGGTCATGACAACCATTGTTTTTCATTACTCCTTGGCATATTTTTCTATTTCATGTTCATGGCTAGTAGGGTATGACCCCATCCTTTTTGTCATTGCCCCTGTCATTTGTTCAACACCGAGGCTTGGGGCACGAAGTCAATGAATCGCGTGATGAGCTACATGTATTCAGCCGGTTTCTGGCTGCCTCGGGACCGTGCCATAAAGCTGGGTCAATTGATCCAAGTCTTTGTGCATTGCTATTCCCAATGTGCAGTCATGGCACACCGTGCCAACAAGAACCGATGGTCTTTGGTTCCCAAACTTCATTTCATCCACCATGATGCTTTGCGTTTGATGTTTCCACCAGTTGGGGTGCATTGGCTGTTGTCCCCATTAGGGACTTCAGTTCAGATGCAGGAAGATTTCGTGGGCAGGCCCAGCCGCTTAAGCAGGCGTGTGGCGGTGCCCCAAATGCATAGGCGCGTTTTAGACCGCAGTTTAATTAGTGCATATCGGGAGATTGAGGCAGCAGATAGGGATGAGCGAGGGCTCATGTGAACCTAGGCTTGGATTAGGCCACAACTTAAACCACCAACTACATATCACTACATATCACTACATATCATTACATCACTATCATTACTTATCAGGGATTTCCTGCTGTGATGGCCCTCCGCCTCACTGTGCTGAGCTGCTAAGCCCGGCACAACAGCTCAAGGATCTCAGGCTCGGGAGAAAACATGGGCCGGATAGCTGAGGAGGCACAGGCATGCCAGAGCACACCCCTCAAATGGTTGGGTTACTGAGTGTTGATGGTATAATGGGGATGATTATCTTAATCTGTGATTTAATCTATACACTATCTAATTATGATCTTGTAAATGGGGATATCCCTCAAAACTGAAAGGGGCGTACTTTTGGATCAGGGGCGTACTTTTAAATCAGGGGCGTACTTATATAGAAGTATGTACCTGACCTGTTTTGGTAGCCTTCCCAGGTCCCAGGTATATACATATACATATATATTTATAATGAAACAAGATGGACATAAAATTAAGACATATATACATATATTATACATCATATATCATATATATATAGAGTACAAAATTAAACCCAGGGACTCTGATGGATTTCAGGGGTAAGCCATTTTTGGGTTTCGCGTTGGATGTATGATGTATCCATCCCACTTGGACACCCAGCAGTTGTGAGCAGGTAAGACTTGAGATTGTGCACATCCCACTTGGCGCCAGTTCGTTTGTAGGCAGCCTTGCCACTGTGTTTTTGAACCTCGTGGCAGCTGCAGCTGACATGCTGACAATTCATGATGAAGTCTGCGGATGATCGGAATAGAAGTCCAGCTGCTGGGGATTCAATGAAACACCCCACTGCTTAGGTGAGGAGGGAAGTGCCATGCATTCTGGCTACTTGAAACAGTCAACCTGGGGAAACACTGCGTAAAGCCAGCATGCCAACAAGCCAACAAGCAATCAACTACAGCAGAGTCAAAATTGATTCCTTGGGCAGTAGGGCAACCTCATGCTCTAAGTATAAGCAACAAATATGGTTCAAACCTATTCCAGAACAGGGTACAGTAGGAAACCAAACAAAACATGTTGTCACTCCCACAAATATTGGACAGTTGTGGAATGAATACATCTCTTTCGCCATATTCATTCATATCACTTCATATCACTTCATATCATTTCATATCATTTCATACCATTTCATATCCATCATTCCATCCATTCCTTGACTTTCCAATAACTTCGAATGTTCTCCGCAAAAAAAACATCGTCACCAACTTCGCCCCAGCGGCTGCGACGTTGGTGAGGTGAGAGCCCAAGTCGTTGAGATCGTTTTTGTCACTAGAATATCTGGTCATCGAAAATCGGCAGAAGCCACCACGGTGCATGTACACCTCACTGGACCGACAAAGCTGAAGCAAAATACCCTCTGGTAAACTAACATAGCTATGGAAAATCACATTTTTTTAATGGGAACAATCAACTATTTCTATGGCCATTTTCAATAGCTATGTGGCTGTTTACCAGAGGGTATGTGAAGAGTGGCGTCTGACGTGTTCTGAAAAAAGTTGCTATTTTTCAGAAATTGATGACCATGTGGGGACCAGAACTTCTTGCAAAACTCTTCTGTTTCAGGAGTCCTGACATCCTCGAAGGCCCCCTCAGGTCACAACCGTTAGTGGATGATAGCTGGTGACGCAAACATACAAGCGCATGTCCTCGGAGCTTCAAACGTCAACCACCATCTCGAAATAGGATGCCACCAAAACCCAATGGCCTATTATAATATATAATATATATATAGTCACCATTAATCACCATTATATAAAATGATATAGCATGGTATAGCCATATACAGCCCATTTTCAGACACACTCATATGGTTCGAGGGGAAAAAGACTGACTTACTATACTGTATTATACTGTATTTATACAGGACACGAGCTGTGGATGAGGTGCACCATCCAAGTATGCTGAAAACTTGGTGGTTCAACCCATTCCGAACAACATCTTCGTCGATCCGGGATCATCCCGAAAATGGACCACAGGCAACGAGTGATTCTTGGTCAAAATTGACACTTGGTCAAAATCGTTGAGTCACCACTACCAGCTGGTCATAGCTGGTCCCACTGAGCTCGATGCAAATTTCTTGCCACCAATCAAGAGAGGCGATTCAACGTATTTCCTCAGTCATCCAGAATTTTGTGCCCCGAAGCAATCCCTGTGAGGTTTGTCCATGCGCACATGGTCTAAGGGGAGAAAAAATGGGGATGATCCATGTCTCGAGTCTCATCATTTTGCTCGATCCCTTTCACCCAGTATGCCCTCTGGATCCCTTTCGGAATTCAACTTGGCAATGGAATTTCTCCCAACATTTTACATATGCTCCCATTCAGAACCCAATTCTACGTTTTCCCATCTATTTGGGTTTGTCTGAGAATGGGTTACCCAAAAATCCCATGGTTTAGCGTTACCAGTCACAGCCAAATATCACATAAAGTTGCGTATACATGCTTATACATATCCCACTACATCCCTGAATAATTGTCTTGGTCAAATCATGTTAAATCATGTTAAATCCAAATATTCTTGGTTAAATCATCATCAAATTCCATTATATCCCATTAAATCACTATTAAATCCCATTATATCCCATGACATGTCAAATCCCAATGAAAACAACTGATCTCGGAGATTTTCCAGCGAGAAGCTGTGCGATGTATGCTTCGACACCAGCCTCTTCGTCCTAGCGGCGTAGCGGGTCCCTGGGTGAGTTGGTTTATGACTAGCGTAACTGAGGTGTTAATGGTAGTTAAATATATATATATAATATATAATATATATATAATATATATATATATACACCCTCTGGTAAACTAACATAGCTATGGAAAATGGCCCATTTATAGATGGTTTACCTATCAAAAACTGTGATATTCTATAGCTATGTTAAATTAACAGATGGTATATATATATATATATAACATGTTATAACCATAGTTTACTATGGGGTTATAAAATGTTATGAACTACAACTGGGCGGCACCGCTAGATTAGGCAAAGTTGCTTTACAATTCCAATCACTAGGGTTTATGGTTGATTTCTCCTTAGTTCGTAAGTGGCTTACAACCCCAGTTGCAAGTAGGGTAAGTAGGGTTAGTCCTGTTCCTACTTACTGTACTAAGTAGGTTGAACCAACCATATAAAATACCTCAGAAGTCCATGGTTTTGCACACGCCCTATTCATTTTGACGGGGGCCATTCATGGGGGGTATTCAATATATTCAATATGATCGGGGGATGAGATAAGTTCATTGGGATATATTATTATATATTGGGATAAGAATCTAAAAATTAGGCTGTTCACTGGGATATTCATTTTTGTTGGTATACTTACCTGGACAACATGTTTGGGAAGTTACTGGATTTGAAAAAAAACGATGGTTTCCTCAGCAAATGATCTGCAAATGCTGGATACGTCCATCATCTTCCACACTTTCACCGGCCAATGGCGCAGGAGGTCACATCAAACCATTGCTTACATGTGCGGGCCGCTCTCCCACCCTTGATGTTTCATATCTATGTTAGTATACTGGAGGCGTCTGGAGGCTATATATTGTTTTGCAATATCTTTGATTGGGTTTTGCTCAGAAGTAGGATCCCCATTACATTTTTTGGGTTATATAATCATTTAAGGCCATACGAATCATGTGGTTTTCTATGCATAGTTTTGTTTTGGACAAACAATGACCCGCTAGTTTGGCCATTGCTGATACCCCATCCATGCAGGCTTGCCTTTCTTTGCCTACATTTCATGGGAATTAACGCAGGTGTGAACATGATTAGACATCCCATGGATGATCTAAGAATATCTCAGATATTTGGAAAACACACAGAAAACCAATCACCCACCATTTTCCGGATCAATCACCTACTTTGCGATTTCCCAAAAAGAAAGATGCTTTGCGATGATCAATTGCGGTCCAATCTCGGAGGGAATCCAACAAATTGATGGCAGGACGGGGCCCCAAACGTTGTGAGTTGGTAACGCCCAGTGACTATAATAGTATATAATAGTTATATCATGTTATACCCTCCATGAAGCTGAGTTAACCAGGTTTTGTGCGTCAAATACTGTGAACCTTTGCGAAATCCTGCACCAGTTGCTAGATGGTAGAACTCGCATTTTCATCCCATCAAATAAACATTGGATCATGGAACCCCAATAGTTACCAACTCTATGTCCATTGGGTCAATGACCTCACACCATTGGTCAGACCTGGGGGTGAAATTCCTGATAGCCTTCTGTTCCAAGGTAAATCCGTGTCCACGGTGTTCAGCCGACCAAAATTTGGTATATGAGTTTATATAAAGATGCTTAACATATTTTTAACCTGCACGCATTTCTATTCATGGCAGGGCTATGTAACATGATATAACCCTCTGGTAATCAAACATGGCAATAGAAGAGCTCCCCATTTATGGATTAGTTTCTCAGTTTCCCATGTGCATACACATGGCATTTTATGGCAGATGTTTCACTGTTTGAATGTTTTGGGTAATGTTTTGGAATGACTTAATATATTTTATTTAACATTATTTAACATGACTCAACCCTTGAAGTTTCCCGCATCGGAAAACTCCTCAGTCTTTGGCTGGGAAGGATTCCAGTCCTGAGACTTCCGCGGGATCAACGTGGATCACCGATCTGTTTCTGGGGAGTGGCATCTGATCAGAACATCATCAAGCTACAGTCGGTATATCAATCATGAGATATCAATCATCATCATGAGATCATGACACTTCATATAATGTCAACCCTGGATTAATAATCCAGAGGTTGTTTAATTGGGGGAGGATACCATTTATGTATCATATTGTGACTATTTGGAGGGTACCACCACAATTGATAAACCATGTTTATTAATCCGGAGTTGACATTATTCATCTTTGTCATAGCAGATTCACGAAGGCGTTCTATCGATTAGTTGCTACGTATTCAATCTTCGATGGCACTTGTGTAGCACGCGTCCGAATACAAATGTTGGTGTTTTATGATGTGTTGCGTTTTCGAATCATGATAGTCATGACGCATGACTGGGTTTGATTCTCAGATCCCAGCACTTCCAGCAGGATTCTAAAATCATCTAAACAATATTGTTTAATTTTGTTTAAATGTACAGAGTCATCGATGTTCATTGATTTTCCAAGCAAACTCCCGCATCTTTCAGCCATTTTTAGCGGACTGCTGCGCCTGACGAGGCTTCCACTGCTGCGTCTGTGCCAATTTGTTGATCAAAAAGATCCCGGAGCCCTGAGAACGGCCGATGGGCTTCATGATCCAGGTAGATCCTGCAGCTGGTCACCAAGGTGTCACATGGATTGATAGGTCAGTGACGGTCAGTTACGGTAAGCAAAAGGTCCCAGGTCGACTCTAGTTGGATGATGGGAAAACATATGGAAAAATGGGGGAACGTCCCAAACATGCGATGGAGATTGACAGCAAATCTTCGAGGGATCCAATCATGTTCTATCTCCACCTCGGATTTTTTGTTGATTTTTTCAGTGAAAAAGGCCATATCTAGTGAACATCAAGAACATCGATTGACACATATTGAAACTATTAGCATCAATATGGTGGGATTGCCTGACTTCACCATGAAACATAATACAACCCGACCTTGTGCCCTTGCAGCACTTGCAATTGGTATCGATAAGCCCCTAACCCAACGAGCATTTCTCAATAAGCCAACAAAAACCAAGCCATGGATACCCATGGGACATCATGGGACATCATGGGACATCACGGGACATCATGGGACATCACGGGACATCATGGGACATCATGGCACCTGTCCACTTCTTGAACTCCTCCACAAACATGCTGTACTCCTGGGGAGAAAGTCACCATCCCTGAGGGCCGCACGAAAAACCAACCGTGGCGTCTCAAAAAATGGAGCCCTATTAATAGATGGTTAATCATGGTTTATCAGAATACCTCAACTTGAAGAGCAATTTGGGATATTTTTGGGGCTACTCTCTCTCTCTATATATATATTATATATATTTATATATATGTGTGTATATATTCGTATACCTCATTTTCAGCCGCTGCGATCCCCGTCCTGTGGCAAGACAAAGGTCACGGGGCAAATATTGTACTTCGAGGCGTCAGCAGGACGACCGTCCTGCGGCGATCAGGTCATTCTGATGTGTGGACCATCAGTATAGATAATCAGTTGCAGTATCTATAAAAGATACATATATAACTTATATAACATACATATATTAAACTTATATAGCTATGACTCTATCACTATAAGATGATAATTTATAATGGTGCTATTATAACATATTATAACTATATAACTATAGTATATGTAGATCATTCATTGCAGCAATATGGTGATGGATCGGATATCTACCAATGTTCATCTTTAAGTGCAAAATCATGCAAAATCTAGCTCCTGTTCGTCCCTGCTGGAATTTGCTCGGGACAACCTTCCATTTTTTGGTGTCCGTCCTTCTCACATTGCCGCCGCATCCTTTTCATGTTCTTTACCAGCAGATCTTTTCGAGTCAGCTCTTGGTGGTTCAGGAAGTGGTTCACATGCTGATGCGGATCCAAATGCATCTTGTCAAAGGCGGAGTGAATCCAATCTTTGTCGCACCTCAACTAAAAGAACCAAAAAAGTGCTCAGCTATTGTCTCTACTGTACAGTCTCTACATGTGAGTTTAACATAATATAGTTTGCTGTAACGTTCTTTTGTGTTGTAGCAATCTTCCCAACATCAACATGGCCGCATTACCACGACCTTCGTTGCTGCCAAGTATCCAAAAGATGTGCCACTCGGTGTCGACATCGGTCTCTTTCCAGCCTCTTGACTTAAGCACATCATAGATGGTATTGTACTCACTGTCCTGGCTCTCAAACGAAGTGGAAATCGTATGGAACAGTGCAGGCATCCAAATGACTTGCCATCGCAGAAAAGTGATGTCGTTGAAACCAGAAATGGGAAAATTTGGAGATGCTGAAGTTTTTTCCAAAACTTTGACGCCGCGGTCCTTGGAATTCCCAGCAGCATCTGTCACTCTGTGCAGCTTAGCACAGCGGAAGCGGATGTTCGCTGCTGGTGGCGGGTCCCGCCTTGGGGAAGCGTTGCGCCTTGAGGCTTCGACCAACTGGGCCCAAAGTTATGACAATTCATCTGGGATATGGTTGGAAAAAAATATTTGGGATCTGTTTTCGGATGGTTTGCGTGTGTCTGAAAAATTGGGGGATACCCAAAAAATATCAAACAAAAACAACGTGTTTGTTGCCAAAGTGATCATTAACCAGTGGATTAGAGGGTACCCAATGTTCATACCCGATGTATTCCGATGTAAAATGTGGAGTCCTAACCCGGAATCGCCTCACTTGGTCAAAACCAGTGGGCTCAACATGCATCACTGGGGTATTTAAATCGACATTTTTGTTATTTTCTGGGAATCCAACGTCGAATACGATACACCACCTAGTACAATATCCAGGTAGCCAGCTTTGAATAGCAGAGGATCTATAATGTATATAGCCCCGTGCTTCGTAGGCAAATCCTATTTGCACGGGGTTTAAATTCCAATTTCGGGTATGAAAAGCAAAAATCACTTATCACCTTAACGTTTCATTTTTGTGAGGGGAATAACCTGTCAGTTCCCACTACATCCCCACGTTTCTTGTGACAAATCCAATGTTTTGCCAGGTCAATCCTCATAATCCCAAAAGATCCCCTATTTTTTATCCGTTGTAATCCAAAAAAAAAAGTATATTTGGATTACAATGAATATAGAATCTATCCTAAAATTTGATTTTATTTGTAAGATCCTATTAATCCCTATGTAATCCATTGTTAATGCCTATTGTGTCCACCTCCAGCATATCAGTCGCGCCCGAGGGACTTGATGAGCTTCCGGAAGTATTCGGACATTTCCTTGGAAAATGTCAACAGTGGTCTGAAGTTCATATTATTTTATATTGTGGATCATCATTTTTTTGTTGGGGCACTTTTGTTGCGATTTCATTTTAACATGCCACTTTTAAGCATAGACCGTGCTACACGTAGTTTTTTTTTTACACAACACTCGTGTATATAATATTTATATATGGTTTAAAAAACGGTGCTAATCGACCCAGATAATCCGGCATAGTTTGACGGTTTTCATATAGTATTCAACCAACCCAAAATGTGGGGGTCAGTATTTTCAAGCTGACTCTACCTGGCACAGTCTCAGAGATGCCTCGATACCAATTTTGTTCAGTGTATCCAAAAGTCATAAAAGTCAGGTGCTTAAAATCTGCGCAAGGGAGCCACTACATCTCATGTTCTCGGAGAGGACTGTAAACATGAGCCTGGCATCAAGGAATGCAGGGACGTTTGATGGTAGAAAAGCGTTCGCATTTTCAGAGGACAAGTTCCTTCGGACACCTACTTTCTACAAGTAAAAAGACCGCACAACACATCCGCACAAATCGTTGTTCTTGGAACTTCTTGCTATGTTTTGCAAGGGCTTCACCCAACTGTTGTACCCTGCCAAAAGTGGTGTGCGTAAAGAAACAACCTAAGTTCAATGGTTACAACAATTTGTTAGTCATCACATGCACTTTTTCCATGAAGATTGCCCTTTGGAGGGTATTGGCCCAATGCTCAGACACATCCATCGCTTTGTTCCCCGCACTTCATCTCAGTCTTCCCGAAACGGCTACCCTTTGGGCACGCCATCACCACCAGGTTGGAAGTTGGACAAACAATAGATCTGAAGAGTTATATGGGCACCCTTCTCATCCAAGATCTCAGACGTGTCCATGAAATTCCGCCGTAGCCATGTACCTGGTCTGTCCAGCGCAAAGTCTACATCAGCCTGGTTTCCACCTCTCACTTTTCCTCTCACACAGGCAACGTTTTCGAAATCTAGGTGCAAAGATGCCTTACCATAAAGCGATCCTTCCTCTCCCTTTGGGAACAGTGAGATCCACGCATTGATGCCCCAGGACAGTGGCAGCTTCTCACTTGTCTGCCGCTCGCCCTTTCGAAAGCCCCTGAAATCGTGGCCAGACAAGTCCCATACGAACGAGATCACGGAACGATCCTGACAACTTTTCTCAAGGCGTTGGCACTCTTCTTCCAGGGACTGGCACTTTTTCTTGAAGTCCCTCGCGCTTTGGATCAAGCCATCTACAACACCATCATTCTTGCAATCCAAAGAAAATGCCAGCAGAAACGCGTCTTGTGCCTCTGCCAAGTCTCTGGACCTTAACAACCTGCCTGCTTTGGCAGCAAGTCGGGCTCCATCCATTTGCAACTTTGGGCCTATCTGCCGGGCCAAAACGAGAAGTTGGTCAGCAGAGACATCGTCCAATTGGCTGTCTCCCAAGGTCAACCTGAGAATCAGGTCTTCCGGGATTTCCTCCTTCTCCACACTGAGTTTCAGGAACAATCGCTCGGCCATGTCTGTGCTGGCACCCTCGTGATCTGAAAGAAGATACTGATGAAGATGCTTCAAGTTTGTTGAGCGGAGCGATTGGTTCCCAGGGTCCATGTTGTATGCTTGTACCAGCAAGCGGATCTTTCGCTGATCATCTTCCGTGCGAATAGCTACCTCCATCAGAATACAGGCGCACCCTTTGGGCGGCCAAGCTAGGTTTGCTGAAATGCCCAGATCATACTTGAAAAACTCAGTGGCCATGGACATTGCAACATCTTTGTTATGCAGGCATCTGTAAGCCTGATGAAGCAACTGATCTCCAAGCGTTGGGAGGTCCACATCCAGCTTATCAATAAAAGATGCCAGAACCACGGCTGCAGCATTTAGCCAGGAGTCCTGGGGGTCATGTAGCAGTAACAAATTCCAAAGTTCTTTTAGCTCTACATCATCCCCTGCACGTCTCGCAAGCCTACGGGCACACTCCAGATCAAAAGCATCTCTGTGCGGATGCACTGGGGAAAGGTGAAAAACCTGCGTCTCTCGCAATCGGCTGAACATCTCATCTTCAAGTTCTTCAATCACGCGTGCAACTTCTTGTGCGGAAATGCCGCTCAGGAATTCTAGAGTTAGCTTCTCATCCCCGAAATCCAGGAGCAAAACACAAATTTCCAAAATGACCGAGTCCCTGTTCGAACTAAGCAATTTCACGCGAATCAGCAGCAGCGCTGCCAGCTGTTTTCGAGCTGAGGTATCTGGTAGAAGGGGGCGCACAAATAGCTCTGCTTTTTCCAACAGTTCCAGTTTCAGAGCTTGGTCAATCCTGTCGCTGCTGAGCAGTTGCTCCTTGAGAGAGAAGACTCCCTGAACCACTGACTCCTTGTATTGCACGATGGCGGACTTCTTATCCCGGTTGGGAAACAATACCTCAAGGTTCGAGCTTTCCAGACTAGTGACTAAAGACTTTCAGGAGTTCTTTTTCATTTCCGTTCACAGTGCTCTCAAAATGATACAATTGATAGTCATATGACGGAAAAATGCTCTTCTGACACACCATACCGCTTCCAACGAACATCAACCTCTTCTACAAAAACGAAAGCAGGGATCCAACACCAAGCAATCCAACGTCATATTTTGTAGGAACCCCAAGGAAACCCAAGTTGATGAGGTTGACTTATGATAATTCACCTGAAATGCTCAAGGTGATGATTTGGGGCTTACATATTCCCCTTGCTAAATAGCCAAATAAAGAGTAAAAAGCCTTCTGCCATCCATGGTGCCAAACTTTGGATTTGCTCCTTGGTCATTGGACTCTCCTTCTTTAAATCCAAACTGCGCTCGATAAAGGACCTGCAGATCGTCTCGACCCAGAAGCGATTGGGGTAGCTTTCAGATTTGGGTGGATACGACTGAAAGCCATCCAGATTTGGCTTGATAAGACTGAAACCCATCCAATTTGGTAGAAATTCTACGATTCATAACAGCATCCAATGTTGGACTACACATGATTAAACCATATCAAACCATCCAATTTCACAAGATCCACCTCTCATAGGTGTAGCCATCAGCAATGACCGGATCCTCCATCAACTCTAAGGAGAGCAAGGACAAAGCAACTCTCTGCGATCCTTCAGCAAGTCCTGCACCAAAAAAGCGGTCAAAATGAATCAAATATATGGATACATATATATATATATATATTATAGGATATCTGATATATATATATAAATAGATAGGGAAATTACTTGATTTGTCCCATCAAACATATTCAAAAATGGGATCTTTAGAAACATGGCAATTTTCTCTATATGATCAATGTGCTGATTGTCAGTCATTCTGTTGTCCGATAGCCAACGGCAGGGATTTGATGTGGAAATTGCTCAAATTGCTGTGATTTTGATTGTATTGATCTGAGTGTTGGACTACTCTGGTTGCTGGTGCAATGTGCCCATCTTGAAAAATATGAGTTCGTCAATGGGGTTGGGATGACATCCCATATTAATGAAATGGAACATAAAATCCATTCATGTTTGAAACCACCAACCAGTACGTTTTTCCCGATGAATTGAAAAGACAAGCTCTGCAATGTTCAGTTCTTGGGATCATCCCATCAATGACCTGCAAATTGGAGCTGACCAGTGACCCTGCAAAAAGTCATGAAAAGTCATGAAAAGTCAACTATTTTAGGCTTCTTTCACTTTTTCTACCTTTTCGGGTGTTGCTATAGCTCATCTTTGGGATACACTTGACACACTTCAAGCCATGCCAACAGCCGGGGCCTCTGAGATGAATCTTTGCTCATTGTCCGCCTTTCTCAAGCTGTGGCTATCCTGCATCTCCTGTGCCCACTGCAGCGCCAGTGGACATTAGTTTGATGAATTGATGGGCCGTTTCAATCCTTCCAAGAAGGAATTGCGATACACAGTTGGTCCGACTGGAGTTTTGAAACACAAACTAGAAGTTGTACCGCGCGAATTGCTGGTATTTCAATAGATGAGGTTAGCCAGACCGCTACTGATTATTCCTGCTATCATCTCCTATCAATGTTATGGCTGGTTTAGCATAATGCGTGAACCATGTGCTAGAAGGTATGGCTAGCTACACCCGAACAATTGACAGGTGGATAACCTAAGATCTTTTTAACAAAAATGCCAGTCATGGGTCCACTATCGGCAGCCCCCTGACTTCACCGAGCGAAGGATCATTGATGGTTGGGTGGGTCACTTTCTCACCCTTATCTTTTTGATTCAAACTGGTTCAAAGTGATGATACTTCAAGATGACTATAATTAATTATAATTACTATGATGTGGTGGGTTCCTAAAACAGGTGTACTCCCAATCATCCAAGTCATTGGACCATGTTAGTATTGATACCCATGGTTACGGGGTCATTTTATATTAGGAAACCCTGAGTTGGTGGTTCGGGGGATAGGACTTTGGTGGTGATTGGTTGGTTGACATCCTGGAAGTGTTGAGAAATCCCATGTGGAGGGCAAGAGTTGGGCAACAAAACCCGCTAGTGTCTGCGAAAACAGAGTTATATCATAATTATCTACTGTTTTTATTGAACATTCCATATTCTATCTACTTCAGGATGAATAATTAATCATATATAAATCATATATCTGGGATTATCTGGGTAAAATAGAATATTTCACTAACCTAAATTAAGGCCATTTGGGGATGATCTCCCCATAATAAACCATGATAAACCAGGCTTCGGTCGCCAGGTCACCAGGCTGTTTCGAATGGTCTCAATGGGATTTTATAGGGAATTTTTGATGGGAGAATGCCATGTTTACCATCCCCCAGTCATCACCATAAATATATAGGTGGTATGGTTACCATTCATGGGACACGACCAATTGGTTTAGAATTTTAGAATTGTTTAGATCCATCCGATCCCTGCCACCATTTGCGACCGCATCGCAACTGCCGCAACTGAATCCCGCTGGGAACATTCCGCGGTCCTCACCGTCACCAAGCCCATGCGAGCCAGCGACCGCACCACGGCAGCTTCTTCGCATCCAAGGACTTTTGAGATCTGCGCTACTGACAGGCCCTCCCGGCCTGGGCGTTGGCGCTTAGAAGGGTATTGCCTAGCATCATCCTGGTGCATAGAATCAACAGTATATGGGCGTGTCTGAAAATAGTGGATATGCACCCCCATTTTATCGCAACTTTTAGGGGAATATGAGGTTGAACCATCATCAGTCATCGTCAATTTTGGGACTACCCTATCTTTGGATAAACCCACATCTGTGGCTCAAAATTAGGTACCGGAAGAACGGGTGATATAACATGATATAACTAAATCTATAATCATGTCGAAAGACATCCAACAAATACCAAAGATAACCGTGGCTTCCCTGTCTTCCGTCGTTGTTACATTCGTCTAAACCTGCAGTCTCTACACTTCGTCTGAGGGTATCACAAATTTGAATTAAGATATGCCACTTTCCACAGTCCATAAATTCATAAACCATCATAAATCATCATAAATCTGGATGACTTATAATAATTCACTAACCTGAAATAAGGTCATTTTGGGAGACTTACCCCAATCCTAACCATCACTCCAGTTTTTCGTCACAGTGAGATAGATCTTTCTGCACCATTCAGAGCCAGGACGCTCATGCGCCAGATGAGCTCATCTGCATCTTGATTGATTCCCTCGACCTTTTCTTCCTGGCTCTCGTGATGTCATCCAAAGGTCTAGGTCGCGCACAACCACGCACGGACTAAATTGTATAAATATTTGGAGGTTTCCTGAAATGGGGGTATCCCTAAATCATCCATTTTAAAAGGAGTTTCCATTACAAGCCAACCATTTTTGGGGATCCCCCATTCACTTACATACATGATCATACATGTATAAATACATGTTTCTAAGTGAAAGGATGCTAATCAAAGCAAATATTGTTTACACAAATTTGCTGCACATTGTCTAATGATGTCTAATGTATGCTGATATCAAGTTGCGACAACAACTATTTTCAATTTCGTGCGTGGTTTAGGCTCAGGTGTGGGCTTGTACCAACACTTTCGGAAAACCTTTCTCTGGTTTCTCCCACACGCTGGCTTCCACTTGATTCGTTGATCCTCAGCATGGTATAGCATGGCATAGCAACCCTATCTGATCTTGATGTATCTTGGGCTGCAGAACCCAACAAAAGTGAAAGATTGATTATCTGGTTGGTGGTATACCTACCCCTCTGAAAAATATTAGTCAATGGAAAGGATTATCCCATATATGATGGCAAATAAAACATGTTTGAAACCACCAACCAGTTATCATTGATTTCCTGTGGAATTCTGATTTCAGGGGGGTGCCACCCTCACCACAGGTCTGTTCTCTGCTGCCGTCCTGCTTGCTGATAAACTCTTTCCACGTCTCGATGTGCTTGACATCCTCCAGTTCATCAACAGTCGATTCGCTTGGAAACCCGAAGTGCAATAGATTTCCGCGACAATATTTGTTGATTGTTTTTGAATACTTAGGAAACAATCCAGTTTGAGCTTTGGGTGGTTCTTTCGACTCCAGTATCTCATACTCTTTCCTGTGGACTACTCTATTGGCATTCACATCTGTCACCAATTCGCGAACAGGCTCCTGCATTCAAGTACCTTCTATGCACAAAGCTTCATGGGAAGTTTGCCTGATTAGGACTAGGTAGAGTGGCCCTTGTGCAACTCAATCGGCCCTTGCGACACTTCCCTTCATCCCCTGACCTCCGTAGCCATCAGAAGGTGGTCGAAGGCAGCTCCCGAAATCTTGCACCCTGGAAATGACTTGAACGAAAATAGCTGCGGTCATTACAAAATGCTGCGTGTCGCCCAGCTGAACCGTTGTGATCAAAATCGATCTCACCATGGACGAACATCACCAAACCTTTGCACACCAACAGTCATCTAATCTTGACAAATTGGACAAACACTTGCATACTACAGCTAAGTTAACGCCGTCCTCAGGAGCACATTAAAGAACTCTGCTGGTGAATAGCTCCATCTCCACAAGTCTCCATCCACACCTCCCAATCAGCTGGCCAAAGAAGCAACTGCCATGCACATCGCTGGGAAGTTTCTGCGCTGTGTCTTTCTGATGGCTTTCAAACAGCTAACGAGATGCGTCATCTGCAATTTGTTGTAAGTCCAGCAGCATACAGCATAGCATAGATGGCCGTTCAAGTCGGAAAACTCCGCGACAGCACTGGACAAATGATTTTGTTTGTTTGCTAAAAAATATCTAGCTATTGAGTGAATTGCCTTCAGGAGCTACCGTAAGTCTCTGCTTTAGGAACCGGTCACTGGCATCAATTGTTTGTCTTCAAAACCATCTTAAGTGTACTGCGGATATTGGGAGTATCTCTGCTGCATGGGTATTGATATATTTTTTGAGCTTTTCAGCCATAGGGATCACAGGGCTGGCTGGAATGTAGCTGCTATCCACTATTGCAATCACACTTTTGTGAAGAACGCGTCAGGCATTCTAACCCAGGCACAAAAAGTGTCAAAGTAGGCATTGACGCCTAGTAGTCACATGCTTGCTTTCACACAAGCAGATGATCACAAATGTATACAGAAACACGATGAAATAAATGTCCATACAGGTTGTAGTCTTATATCCAATGTTCCATCATGTTCCACTACATCTCATCATATCATCATATATGAAGGGTTCTTTAAAAAATGGGGGATCCCCAAAAACAAAGGGTTTTACTGTAATATATACAAAAATGGTCTGCTTCAGATAATTGATGAAAATTGCTGGTTACAGGTGAGGTGTAACTACCCCCAGTTACTGAAAACGAACCAAAAAACAAATGCAATTCTACTGGGTGGTGATGTGTGTGTGTGCCACTATCAAATCCCTTGTTGATGGAATCCTCACCGTGGATTGCAAGGATCAACTCATGCCTTGTGCCATTACCAACCCATGTCTGACCGATCCTGTGAAATTCAGGGCGCGCACAGAACTTTTGGTAACGGGGCAGCGCTTTCTGGTTATACCCACTGGAACTTTGCCAGCGCCTGGTCCGAGGGCATGTCCCAAAGAAACATAGTCGTATTAATTGATATTTATATGATAACTTATATATATATAATGTATATATATTATAACATATTGTATATAGTATAATACATAATATCATATATGAATGTGTATATATATATATATTATCTACGTCTGTGAAAGTATATGCTTGTTTTTTCAACCCCAAATACATGACATCGCAAATACTCGCAAGGTCAATCATCCGTTTGCACCTTGGCCAGCAAATCTCAGAGTAACCCCTCACCAAAAAAAAAGAACGGTAGTTACAGTAAATCCTGTTACTCTAGGGTAAAAGTAGATGGCTCAGAATCTTGAGTTGCGCCATCTATGTCAAAAAAAAATGGGGGATAGATGGCTCAACTCCCTTTAAAACAGGGCAGTTGAGCCATCTATGTCCCTAAAAATGACATA
>Ga0126342_10007818_pt1 | contig 19126 bp, 15 predicted proteins | sample Cyp1metagenome_FD_92528 | JGI IMG/M metagenome (GOLD analysis project Ga0126342, IMG submission 92528) | Coral microbial communities from Lord Howe Island, Old Settlement Bay, Australia - Cyphastrea 1 metagenome | ecosystem: Host-associated > Invertebrates > Cnidaria > Coral ... | reverse complement strand
TACACTTACATGACATGTCATTATATATATAATTATATATACATAATTATATATATATAATTATATGTATATAATTATATATATAATTATATATATATATATAATTATATGTATATACTTACATTACACTTACATGACATGACATTACATGACATTACATTACACTACACTACATGTATATATATATACACATATACATATATATGAAATATCTAAACGGATCCTCACGACATAAACAGACATATACACATACACACATTGGTCTTGTTGGACCAGGACCATCAAATTTAGGAAAGCAACGCATTTGGACACGGCCTCTGCCAGGAAGCATCAGCGAGAGGATCGGCGCGGATGCCCAGAGCAGGGAACGCTCTTGGTTTTCATCAACCCGGGACATACCATGTTTGGATGCACATACCCGACATACCCTTAGTAAGTTGTTCGTAAGTGGTTTGAAATCCTTGTTATAAATATTCATAAAATGTTTATAAATCATGTAAACCTGTCAGACCAGCGATAAGTGGGTTGTAATCAGTTTTATTGATGAAATACTAGGTGGGATGATTCTGCACATAGTCAGATTATGGCACGTGAACCACCAACCATGGGCTTTCACTCGTTAGTTCCCATTGGTTGTTCTTTGGGGTGATAGATTAGATGAATCCGAATTCACCAACCATTCTCTCAACAGGCGTATTGGTTACCACCAATCCTCTTGACCAATCCCCGCCATGGCCGCTTGAGGCTCTACTGCGTTGGCAATGTTCACCTGTCACTGGGCAGAATTCCTGTTACGGACATTTTGCATGTCGAAACCATGCCACATTGAGGATTCCAACTTCGGCAATCTCGGCAAAACCATGATGCTTTCACACTATACTTTTCCCATCTTTTCCCTAGCAAAACCATCACATTGGTCAAGTAAACGTAAACGACGAATAGTTGATATTTCGAGTTGCAATTTATAGTCAGTTTGCATTTACTTATCAATCCTGGTCGTTCCAATCACAACCAGTTGTAGGAGTAAATGATCCAGGTCATTTTCGATTTCTCAACGATCCTATATATATATATATAAAATAGGTCTGTCTCAGCCTCTGATGACAAGACATTTCACCATGAATGACTTTGAAGACAGTGGCTATGTGGCTATGGGCCAATACCAGCTACTGTAACCGCAACATTAGGTTGTTATTCTTCACATCCCAACATAGACCATTCGATTGGCTTATTTGAGAGTGAGTGTTTTTACGAACCACACCCCAGCTAATCCCCTTAACTGCAGGGGTGGGGTAGTGGTCCGCCTATCCGCCTAGTGTTGCACCCGGGTTTTGAACTCGGGTCTGACGCATGAGGGATGCGTCTTATCCACTAGATCATACCGGCCCTCCGATTGGCTTATTTGATGTTTGACAAAGGTTTTGCGGACTCATACTCATATCTCAATTCTTCAAGAGAGCCTTTGCTTCTGGCTCGTCGCTCCCAGGCTGCCGTATGTGACCCAGTGTGGAACAGTGGAGGCCTTGAGGACAGCCGGTGGGGGCACAAACTTTTTGCAGAGCAAAGGATGCAGGAGTGAAGAAACCCTGATCAGTCACCTCAAAAGGGTGAATATTTCTTAAACTTGGAGATTTTAACATTTCCTAAATTGCCCAATTGCGAGTGATGAATTGATCAAACCAAGTTCCAATCTATTGTGACCTCGGTCCAAGAAGAGACAGATTGGAGCGGCACAATTGTTTGGGCAATTGTCAAATCACCGTGTCAAATCAGCTGAACCAAATTGCAAACGATGGCTATGATGACGACGACGATGTTGATGTCGATGTCGATGTCACGACGGCGGCGGCGGCGATTGATGATGATGATGATGATGATGATGTTATATCACAGGTTCTTATTTCTTAACCCACAGTGAACTGACTCACATGAGTCAACGACAATATCATAGATTCCGAATTCTTATCCCATCAGTTGGGGTTCGACATTGGGGGATTACAACAAGCGTTATTTCCTGAAGTCCAAATCGGGGGAACAACGTCCATTTGCATCCATGATATGTAGCCAATGGGCAGTAGCTCAACATAAAATCTTGCGGGCTTCCAATCTTGGAGCAGCTCCAGCTGGGTTCGTGTCCAAACTCATTATCTCCCGGAAGTGGCTAGGTGAACAGCTGACCCAGGGCTGCTCACCCAAGCCACAGCCATGGTACCAGGAAGATGGAAGAACAGTTTGGTTTCGACCACGCTTCAGCTCTGGTTTTCGCCAGCGGCATGCCCAACCAAATGCTCACCAACGCCCTCAACAGGCAGGGATCGTTGCCTTGGATGGCTGAGCCAGTCGACAATTTTTGGGTATCGCATTGTGGAATTGCATTTTTTGGAGACCAGAATTGTCCTCAGCAAAAAAAGGTTTCGAGCCATCACCAGTTTCCAAAAGGACACCTAAGAGATGGTGGACTCGGGTGTCTGACTCCGCCCCTGGGTTTTGACTGCTTTGGATTTGGCCCTGTTCTTGGTATGGTAAAGATTAGCTCTCTCCTGCACAATTTGGGTTTGTTAAAGTTAATATATTCCATTTTTATTGATTGATATTTATCAGCATTTTTTCCCTTTTGATCATATACAAGGCTCTCCAAAGCCTGGTACCCTGCTGTTCCCAACATGTGCTGGTAAACAGTCAGTTCCGTCCTCCATCTAGAAAATCTAAGGGGTCTGCTCCGAAACATCCTCGCATTTGACGTTCCCCCTCGTTTGCCATGTCTAAGCGCCAGGCACAATCTGGCTGTCAGCATCTTGCAGCAGGACCTGTTGAAGAATGCGGTGGCCATGGTAGGCGATGGCGCGGCAGGAGAGTCGCTGTGAAAATTCTCCCACCAGTCCATTGAGAGTCGGGTATTCACCGTGATTTTTATGGGGCCGGGGATGTTATCCAGCCAACAAAGAGTTTAAAGATGGGGTTTCTTGTCAGGAAACCTTTCCCAACTGTACCCCCACCCATTTTTTGTCGGTCATTAGGCACTTGAGCAATTCCTGTTGATCATATGATGCAAAAAGGGATACGGGGATACCCATGGAGCTGCACATTTGGTATATATATATATATATTTGGTCGTTTCAGCCCTTTGGTGAATGGCACATTTGAGTATTTTTGAGCCATATCCACATGGGTGATACACTGATACACGAGCAACAGATTGATCAAGGCTGTGCGGTCTTGGGCCAGGCGAGAAGTATCACGGAAGACAGTTGGAGGCACTCGCGACTTTCACCTCCCAAACAATTGGCAATTTACGCTGGTATCCCCCCAAAAAAGGCTGTATCTATCCGTATCTCCAAGTGCGGAACATCACCTTTGAACCCTTCTCTTTTTTTTGCATCCTGCTTTGAATTCCAACGGTGTAAAGTCGGGAAATTTGATGTGAAGGTTCGACAATGCCGTTTGCGAAGAGTATCAACACATTTCGACATGTGGGGATGTGTCAAAGAGACCCCAAGTTCATTAGTGGCTTTGTCTCAAAAGCCATCAATCCGATGACTTACCATCATTTTCCCAAAAGGATAGTTACCTGGCCTTTCCTTTGCAGGCCGTCGCCGCGCAAATGAACGGCGTGGGCAAGACGCACTACATCCATCGGCAAATCGCCAAGCTCCAGGTCGAAAGTGGATCCTGGACGGTTTTTGTTGTGTACATGTTGGTTCGTCCAAAAATGCTTCTATATGTGATCACATGTGTAATATATATTACTGTAATATATAATATAGCAATGTGTAACACGCATAATTACATTACATTAGAGTACGTTTCGCTAAGTTGCGTTATGGTTCTTAGGTTACGTTACGTTACGTTAGGTTGCGTTACATTGCATTACATTAGATTACATACAACATAAATATACATATATACACAGTAGACATTACAGTAATGATATACGTGTCTACCGGAAATATATGTAGATCCCTCACATTTTTTTTTTGCGGAGAAACATTCCCAAGACGCCGACCAGGAAGAGCACGGAGGAAAAGCCTTGCTCCACCATGTGGAGATCAGGCGCTGTCATGAATTTCCGCTGGGACAGGGGTTGCAAAGTCGCTACAGTAGCCTATGTTAACCTCATCACTCATGGGTCAAGCAGTTCCAAAATCAGGGGTCAAGAGGTAAATCAATGATTTACTGTGGAATTTCCATGATTTTGCGGAAGTTTCTTAACTGGTTCGGAATGGCGCTAAAACCTAAACATCACTGGGAAACGTTGGGATATACTCCAGATAGCATCCCCTTCTTGGTCGATCATCCCCAGTTTTATGTACTGGACATCCCCAACGATATGCGTTCTGCTCTCTGATAATCCAACCCGGTAACGGACACTTTTAATGATTAAAATGTTTATACTCGAAAACCATGGCGACCTTCCACATGTATTTGAATATATCAGAATCTATGTGCGTACATAGGTTGTTGCAAACTGAGAAACTGGGATGCACCTACAAATATACAATCACTTCGGTTGGAGCATCGCAATCCGCATCCGATCTGCGCACGACAGGGAAACCACAGACATCTCCGCGTTGGTGTTTTTGCCTCAGCCTGGATGGTTGAAATTCAACATCCTCCTGTCATGCAAAAAGATGTGGAAATTGATGGGTTTCCGTTCGGAAATGATCTAGATTCATGGTGTATTTTCCACATATATATATACATACACAGATAAATAACATATAGTAATAATATATTATAATATAATATATATATATACACACATATATACATATATATCTTTACTGGAGGGTAGAAAGAACAACACATTTTATGCTTTGACATATTTCAATCATTCCATCTTTCCGATCAAGACGAGGGTCAGAGATGATTTGCTCTGAGGCAAAACCTGTTGAGCGACCCCACGGACCCACAGACCCCGACAGCGGTGCATATTGACTTGGCGCACATCTTGCCGTCCCATGTGGATACCCTCCTCTTTGAGCTCTTGAATCTTGAACCAACCTTGGAACGATTACAGTTATGGACACCATTTTTTTGCGAAAGGTGAGAGGAGGATGGAGGGAGGGTGTGTTCCAAATAAAATGGAGAGATTTCAAGGCTTTGCTTCGGCAAGATAGGCAATTTCTGCAACATCTTGGGGGTTGTGGGGTTCTCTATTTCAGCTCCTCTACCTCTGGCCTTATGTTTTCAACATGAATGATATATCGGTCTCAAGGGGTTCCAACACGACAGCTCACGGTAGTTCGACTGGGCCAAGGATTGTGGGAATGCTCCGGGATACGCATCTCTGCCGCGTGTACCACAGAAGGGCCAAGAAGGACTCGGCTGCTGTTGGGAAAGGATTTGCTGGAGACCCTAAATCTCGTGGGATTGCTTTCAGAGCGGTTTTCAGAGCGCCCTGTCTAGGAACCTGTCTCTGAAAGATAAAGAATTTTTTTGACCCAAAATTGCTGCAAGATCTCGAAATGAATATGCAGTGGCCTTCACCAGCGATGGTTTCTTGATGATTTCCAGATATTTCCAGGGACTTGGACGGGTTCAAAAGCCTTGGCCCTTGGTTTGACGAGTCAATGATAGTCCATGGCTAAATGTTATTGTCATTTTTTATCCAATATTTAGCACTTTTTGTGGAGGAAGTTGACTGTGAGGTCTTCACGATCGCGTTGGTTTGTCAAAACAGTGTGGTTAGAGTCCAATTCAGATGCTTTGCGAAGAGTTTCTTCTTCAACACCTGCTATTGTGGACGGGGGTCATGTCCCGGAGGCACTTTTAGAAGGACTTCCACTAACTCCTTGCAAAGTCTGCCTGAGGATATCTTTTGATACAGATCTCTGTTTGGGTTTCAAATTGCCACCCACTGGAAATCAAGGCCCAAGGAATCCATTGAAACACCCCAGAGTTCCTGATGATTGGTCTTGTTTAGATTTGTTTAGGGGGTCCCATTTGGAATCCTGACCTTGCAGATCTCCATCCCGGCCTGCCGAAATCTGGAGCTGGGCAGGACTTCTTCTTCATCGAGATTCCCAACACTCCAGGCCGATGGCCAGGATGGCTAGCGAAAATGGACATATTTTCCTATCTTGTTGAACTTGACATGTTTGAAAATTGTGCTGTTCAAAGTTTGAAATGCCCTTCTTGCGATTCTTGGGGTCCGTGAGGGTTCAAAGGGAGCGAAGCTGAGGAAATTTCAATGGAGATCCTTTCCATAGCAACACAGCTTTTTGCACTGGATCACTGGATCTGTTTATTTTCGGGCTCCCAAAGAGGGTTCACAAAAACCTATCAGGGTCTCCCGGGAGTATGCAATGGGGCACGCAAGGTGAGAGCACTGCGAAGCAACTGTCCTTTTGCCTGATATTGCCTCGGGTCTACTTGCATCTTGGTTGCAGCCCATAGGGGTCGAGGTTAGTTCGCTTCATGTGGTTCAACTGGTGATATGAGCCCCGCAATCCGATAATCCAGCAACTCATAATCATTTTGGATCTCCCAACCCGTGTAGCCCTAATAAAGCCCCCAAAAAACAATAAAGCCCCCACTCTTCGCGCGTCTTTCAGGAGCATGACTCCAGACTGTTTGGATGGAGAGATGCCTGTCATCAAGGAGGCTATGCCGAACACTTGGTCTTGGTGAACCGTTGCATGATTTGAGCTTGTTCTTTTGATGGAGGAATACTTCAATATATTTTGACATCATATGAATCATATTCCACTATCGTTTCCTACATTCTGTTGGGATTTGCTGGGTATCTAGCCGGGTTAGCCCCACCCAGGGTTCCACCCAACAGCTCTCAGAATCTTTGGTTCCCGTTCACCAGGTGGATGGCGCCCCATTGATCTCCTTTCAAAAGAACGAGCTGCTGGAATTGGTGGGAAAGACTCTGGAGGCCATGAGGAAAGAAGCCTTCAACCCCAAGTCCAGGCAGGGAACGCGCGCAGAAAAAGACCCTGTGACCCTTTTTTCGACTTTTTTTGAGGAATGCTGACTATACTCTTCCAGCCCCTAGTTGGCAGGGTCTATGTTGATTTGGTGGATGATATATAAAGAAAGGATAAGAACAGTTATCATTGTCCTTGTTTTTTTTTGTTCAGAATAGTTTGTTTTGACTTTCAAACTGGTTTCATCCATTTCTTGAATTCATTAGACATCAAAGACTTTGGTTTGAAAGCCGAACCAATCCATGATATTATCGATGTTCGGTCCCTTCTGAGACCCTGAGTATTGAAGATGATTGCCGAACATATGTTGCAGGGACGCGTTGAAATGGGGACTGCAACCAATGGAACAGTTGCGCAAAGATGGGGATAATACAAACAATAACCGGAAGTATAACCTTCCTGAAACCATGGAGGACATAGCTGACACAGCTGATATGACTACACAAGCAACGCAAAATGGATTCTGCCTCCAGGAATGAATATATATATTATATATATATAATATATATAATATATATATAATATATCCAACTGGGACATGCTGAATTCTAAGAAGGACACAATTTTTGGTGTTTGTTCCTTGGGTCTCTTCATTTTTATGCAGACTATATTATATATATATATGTTACACACATATATATATATAATTACATATAACATACCACATAAATGTATATTATATATACACATATGTGTATATATAATATATATATATGTATGTTATATATATTATATTATATTATATTATATTATATTATATTTCATTATATTATATTACATTATATTATATATATATATATGTAAAACATAAATGTTATGTATAACATTTGTATGTTGTATATATAACATCTTATATATAACACATATATATATATATATATATATTATAGTCACATACGCCGTATGTACACATAATTAATAATGTGACATCCAACTATATATTATCATTTGTATTTCTATTGAGTTTTCTACATACAACCTATACCCATTTTGTCCTGAGCCCTGCCGTGTTTCTAGCGCCAGTATTTCAAGCGGCCCCTCCGCTCCCGGTAAGCGCTAGGCACTTCGACGTCACGTGGACGGGTGCTAAAGCAAAACCAATCGATCTCCCGCGCACCTACGAATTGCTCGAAGAGGTCGGATGTGGGGATTGGCCATCTAGGGACATGACCGCGGTAAAGTGTGTGTTTTCTGCACTGGCAGGGGGTGGGCAGGAATAATGTATTTGAATATCTTCTATTTAAAATGCCTTTGGGAAGGCTTCAAAACACCGAGGTTTTGTTGAGTTTTGCACATAATATATTCGAATATGTTCTATTTGAAATGTCTTGAGCGGAAACGACCATTTCAAGTAGAAGATATTGACTATACCGGCCCCAAATTCTCAAAACAAGATTGTGCGACAAACCATTTTTAAATAGAAGATTGTGGTTGGATGATCCACCAAGTTTGTGCTTTTGGTGTTGGTCTAAATAGAAGATATTAGTTTGAACCCTCGAACATGCCGGATATTCTACAATTTTTGGTCTTTGAATTAATTTATCTTTATTTAAATTGATTTTTCTGCGCGTCCAAACCAATTTTAAATGGAAGATCGGTTCTCCGATAATTCCCGAATATCTTCTATAATAACGGTGAAAATTATATAATATACATATATATATGTAACAATCCCTATATTGATCTGGTTTATCCCCGATGGCCGTTTCAGTGAGAATCAATACACAGGTCTTGTGACTTGTAAAACCCCAGTTCAAACAATGGTTGTAACCTCAGTTATTTTGGGAGTTGGGAAGAGGAAGGTCCAGGACTGAGCAGCCCCAAACTCATGTGTTTCCCTATTTTTACACGGACAAAAAAATGGAACATGACTATCCCTCACAATTCTTTCAGGCACCTCAAGTTTCATTCAGATCGAAGATGCGAGGTCTGTAGCTCTGAAACCTCGCCACCGTCCTTCCTGGTGGGGCCCTAAATAAAGGGCCGAGGGAATTCTTTGGGGCAGATGGGGAGCCAAATTGGGGAGTGTATCGGTTTATATGTTTATATGTATATATATACATAAATAAAACGCATTCTTAGCCTTTTTTTTGTATTATGTTTTAGATGTTTTCTTTTCTCTTTACATTTTTGGGGCCCCGAGCAACTCCAATACGGAGGGCGAGTTCCCCACAGCAATGCCTGCGTAACAACCATCCCCAATTAGAGGTTTATTTTTGGGCTGGATTATTGGGTGTTGGTTAAGCCATAGTAATCAATTTTTGTTGGTTAAACCCAATAATAGTAGTATTAAATGTATTAACCTATCGTTTACCACATTTCTAGTAGCTGTTCTGGCGATATTTTAAGATACAGTGCATCCCAACAGGAGATAGGGACCTGGAGCCTCCAGCCTTTGAGCCGAGGCTTCCCAGTTGAAAGACTCAATATATACCTATCCCCATTCCTGTATATCCATATTATAGTTTCGTTTTCTCCCTATTGTATCCCTATCATATCCCTATTTTATCTAAGTACTATATGATATCCCATTATATCTGGATGAATTAAAAATGACATCACATGCACCTCACGGTGACGTGACTGGAATGATGGTTAGTGCGGGGAATCATCCCCAAATGGTCTTATTTCAGCTATTTTCAGGTTAGTGAATTGTTCTAATTCAGCTAGGCTATATCCCCATAAAATGGCTGGTTTCGGACCCTGACAAAAATCATGCCGCTTGGTTAATAATCAGCGTCAGTGTTTTTTTTTCCCCCACCCTAGGTCTTCATGAACTTGGTCAAGTTCCTGGGGCATTTGATCAAGAGCGCAGAGGCCGGGCAGTCAAGCGAGCCGGGCATGATGAATTCGGTGATTTTGCTTTGCCATGTCTTAAAGGGGTGCAAAGGGAGATCCAACCATGTGTGCTCCATGTCGAGCCAACGGCTAAAGCTAAATCTGCAGTTTCTTCGTTCGCTATGGTTTTGCATAATGCAGTGATGACTCTCTCACTTCAAATGGCAATGTTAATTCCACTGGTTTGTCTGGGACTCACAGTTATATACCAGCAAAATTAGTGCAAATGACCAATTTTGTGTCCATTGACACCCTATGATTGAACCACAACCCTGATTCATGTTAAATCCAAGGGTTCATCATCGCTTTACAACTGGGACAACTGGGACACCTGGGACACCTGGGACACCTGGGACACCTGGGACACCTGGGACACCCCATTGAAAAAATGCCGGATTTACGATGTGAAAGCATCTTTCAATTGGGGACATTTCCATTTCAAGCATGGACTAGACCGAAAGTGCTAAATCCATTGTAGTGTAGTGATTTCTGATCGGACTTGAATATGACCCATGTAATATCTTCAAGTAAGTAGAACTGCTGTGGCCATCATCATATATGTGCTGTTTCAAGAAAGTAGAACTTTCATGGATGATGAACTTGAGTAACATAGATCTAAACATAGTCCGAGCATCCAGTCAGACCCAGTCCAAACTCCGAAACTCCATGATACTGGGTAGATGGTGGTTGGTCAAGGGTTATATTCCCAAAATGTCTTCAAGCGTCGGGTCAGTGGATTATTCATATTATTCTAATTTGCGATACAAAACACTCCAGGAGTGGAACATGATGAACTTGGCGCTGCTGCAAAACTTCGACCCAGGCAGGAATTTCCAAGTCGGTGCCAGAATTGGAGGGTTTTTCCAGATTTTCCTGGAAAAAAACATGAACAAACACAGTCTTTTTGTGAACCCCCCACTTAAATGGGGTTTGGATGATGGTTTTGTATCTTGGAAAGTGGAATTTTGGGGGTTTGAGGGGTGGTATATAATGGATTTTTGATTCGCTGCCGGAACCCCAGATTTTTGTTTTCAGCACTAAAGACATGCCATTTTTTGGGCACTCTATTCGGATCTGAGTCCATTTCAGATGTGACTCGGTATCAGATTCCAGGTCGGAACGCCTCCATTTCTGGGTTGGGTTCCGCCGCTTGTTACTGTCATCCAGGGATGACTTAAATCATGCATTCCCTTACCCATAATATTATGTAGATACGGGTTAGTTACTGTATAGATATACCGATGTACCCCAGAACAACCGGGACATAGATGAGTATTGGATCTATTCATTATTCATTTTAGGGCTCATTCTTTTTTTCCGATTTTGGAATTGACTTTTTGATCAGTGGGTTCTCCGTGTATCAGGCTTGAAACACTTCAAGCATTGCTTCTTCCGGCTGCTGATCGAGACCTCTCGAGACTTTGCCCTGCGGCAAGTGCCAAAGGTGCGGAGGGTCCCAGAGGGTTGGGTGGCAGGGATGCCATTGGCTGGACTACAAAGACATCCGCAACAATTAATGTATTTCAAAGATGTATTTTAATAGATTTTAATCAGCATTGGTTGGATTACAATCCAATTTATTGGAGAATTTTGATATTTATGGGTTTTAATCAAATCTTGTCCACATGTTTTAAGAAAGACAAGCAACCTATGAAAGGACCAAGATGCGAAGTCGGGCATTCCCAGTCCACAGCAGTTGCCGCAGCTTGTTCGCAAATGACAAAACCTATGGGCTTTCTGTAAGGTCAAACCTGAACTAGTAAACCCAGACTAGTAAAGCCCAGTTGATCCCAGGTATCAATTTTAAATATGTAGATGGAAGATGATGGAAGTATCACTTGTGTGGGGACCTCCTATGAGCAATTCCAATCGACAAGAGCAAATTGTCAATAGTTGTGGCAATACCATTCGCCGACCCAGTAATTCGAAAGATTTGACGATCAGAAGAAACTGAAAGTGGGCTATGTACCTCGTTCCATCCACTGTTTATCATCATAATTTTCGATATTAAAATGCAACACATTGAAGGTCATTTCCAAATTTCAGGCAGACCCATATCATCTTGTTGATGAATCTCCGCAATACATATATATATATATATGTATATATATATGTAAGTACGGCCCCGGATGTTAAGATGCAATACCCCGTTTTTGTACCGAAGTGTTCGAGTTCAAGCTAGCCCCTTGCATGCTCTGTTCCCTGTGCCGCACTTTCATAGGCACCCCCTGCGCTGTGTGCCGGACCTACTCGCGCATAGGTTGGCAGCTGCATACCATCGGTCTGGCACCCTGTCAGGAAACTGCTGCTCTTCAGATCTTGCGGGATTGCTGTGGGGCGATCACCGACCTGGCAGAGGCCAACCGAGCAGCGGTAGCGAGCTTGGAGAAGCAGGCGGTGGGAAAGGCAGTGGAACCAGGGCAGTGCAAGGAAGAAAAGCACTCCGAGCCGTCTTCAGGCCGTAGCGGAGTACTCGAAAAGACTGAGGCAGAGAAGGCCGTGAAGTCAGGAAAGAAAGACAAGCCTGAGAAGGATAAGAAGAAGCGAAAGGACAAAGGCATAGAGGAGCCTAGTTCGGGAGAGGAGGAATCTCCTGGAAAAGAAGTTAAAGGAAAAAGAAAAAAGGCTGAGGATCTCCAATCAGACAAAAAGAAGAAAGTCAAAGTAGAAGAGAAGGAGGATACGGAAGAAGCCCCCCGAAGGGTCACAGCAGCTGAGGAGCTTCAAGATCGTGTGGACGAGTTCGTCTCCAGCAACCCTCGCTCTTTCGAGCTGGGAACCCTTCCAGTTCGAGGCAGCGTAGCCCGGACCCTTGAGGAAGGCCGCAGGAGAAGAGAAGGAGGAGAACGTCGGCCGGCTGAGCCCGACCACCCACCTCCACGTCGTCACGAAGATCATCGGCGAGGAGACACAGAACCCAGGGCACAGGGAGAGAGAAAGAAGAAGAAGAGCAAAGGAGCCACTCACAGGGCGAGAGGCCGAAGGTGGCGTGAGAACCGCCGTCAGTACTGATGGCGCCAAAGGCAAAAGCAAAGGGGGCACCAAAGGCCCCAGCCCGTCCAAGGGCAAAAGGGAAAGCGAAGGCGAGAGCAAAAGCCAGAGTGAGAGGCAGAGGGGGCGCTTTGAGAAGGCCAGCTTCGAGAGGAGATCAAGGCGGAGAAGCAGCTCCTGCTCCCGCCGAGCTATGGGATCGCGGCCAAGAGCTGGATGCGGGGGAGGTGCCCCTGAAAAAGCTTGGTGCGGGAGTGAAGGTAGTAGCTCCCAAGGCAAGTTACTATCTCCAAGAGTGTCAGGTGGCCTTTGTAGTACGAGGCATCGAAGTCAAGGACGACGAGGCCTACCTTCAGGCCCAGCTGCTGGGCACTACACACGAGGGCCTGCTGAAGCATCACTCTGGAGACCCCACAACGGCGTATCGTCTTCACCTGTGCGGCAAAGGTTGCAATCGGGAGGAGGTGTCCGACTCCCTCATCCACTGCAGTCGAGTCCGGAGGATGGCAACCATCGAGAAGGAGCCAGGTTGGGTGAACAACTTGGAGAAGGTAGTCCCTGCGGAGGGCGAGGACGACCTTTCGGAGCTGAGGAAGCGGGAGCAGATGCGGGCTCCTGGAGAAGACATACCAGATCTCGGAGGAGGAGAAAAGCGGAAGGACAAGAAGAAGTTAAAAGAAAAGAAGAAAAAGAAAGACAGAAAGGAGAAGGAGAAGAAAACGGAGAGGATCCCGTCATCGTCTTCGTCGGAGGTGGACGTCAAGATGGATGGGTCCAGGCCGATGCAGGCGGCCACAAAAAGCCTGTCGGCCTTGTTCAAGGGTACTGGACTGGACCCAAAGGAAAGAGTCCGACGTCGAGTCTCGCAAAAGGCCAGAAAAGTGGTGAGGAAGAAGGGCAAGACGGAGGACTCTTCAGAAGGTTCCGGGAGCAGCAGCTCCTCAGAAGAGCCGCCACCAGAAATGGACCAAGAGAAAGTCTTTCAACAGGCCTCCAAAGTGCGCCTGGTAGCTGCCGGCTGCCCCGGCGCCCTCGCTTGTCAAGCATTGTCACAGATGCGGGCGCTCCTTCTGAGCGAAATCGGGAGTGCCGACAAGCCGGGGACACTGCGGCCTTGCGCAGTTGCCTATTACCGGCAACAATTGGCAAAACGTGCCTCTGGAGCTGCGCAGCGGGAGCTGCTGAGCATAGCGGCGACAGTGGATCTGATGATGGGAGGCAATGCAGCAGGGGCCATGGACTTGTTGCTACAGAGGTTAAAGTCCTGCGAGAGTACCCTTGCAGGGACTCATTGGTCGGTATCTCAAAAGTTGGAGATTCTACCGCAGGAGAATACAACCCTTACTCCCCTGCCAGAGATGGGCGAAGCAAGGAGAGATGTCTACCAGGAGAGCAAGATGCGCTGGCCCAGCAGTCAGCCGGAAGGACGCGGCATGGCAAGCAGCCCAAAAGGGACCGGAAAGAGCAAGGCCGAAGGGAAGGACAATCAGAAGGGAGGAGGCAAAGACAGAAGATGGGGCAAGGGCCCCAATCCGAAAGGAGATGCAGCCAAGAAGAAGGAAGAGGGAACAGGCAAGGCTTGAGGAGCGACAGAGGCGAGGAGCCTACAGATCCGAGGGAGAGATCCCTTGAAAAAGATATGAACCAAGTCCCGGCTGATAGTGAGGCTGGCTATGAAGGGGGGAAGGCACTGGCCCCCTGCCAGGGATTTGACCTGGGGACTTGGAGCGTCGATGAGGGCCTTGCTGGCGATGTTGGTGCGGCCGCGCCGCAATCAATGCATGAGGCTGCCCCGAAGCGGGCTGCGGAGAATTGGTGTGCTGCGGCTGCTGAAGAGGCGGCTGCTGACTACGTTGCGGACGTGGCGGCCCTTGAGACAATGGTCGACGCTTTTGTCCGAGAAAAAAGTGATGCTCGAGTGTTTTTGTCGGGAAAGAGACTGGGTGAATGTGGAGAATTTTTGGCAACTAGGCTTCTAGAGGTTTTACCACTTCGCAGCCAGACCACGGGCAAGGAATATAGTGCAGCAGTTTTTCCCTTGCCTACCTCTAGATCTGTTTTAGTTGCTTTGTTCCCCGAGATGAGCCAGGATGAGTTGTGGTGGTTGGTGTGTGTGGTGTTGTCTTTGAACTCAACGTGGGGCGGTGAAGTTGTCTCCGAGGGAAATTGCAATGCGGTCCAAAAATCCTGTCTTGAGAGACTGTTGAAGGATGTCCGTAGATTTTGTTCTATGGATTGTCTGGTTGAAGACCTTGTTTGGGATGAGTTCTTTAGGATCCGTTCCACGGGTGGCCCAAAAATTCTCCTGGAACAACATCGCTCCGGCGTTGCCTCGGGAGATAGGAAGGGTGCCCCTGGCCGATGTGTGTAGCGAAGGGTCACGCCACTATGTGCTACACTTTGATCACTATCTCAAGCCCCCAGCTGAATGGGGCCCAATCAAGCGTCCCAAGGTGTTTGTGGATGACTGTGACTGGGGAGAGGTATGTAGCGGCCTGGTGGAGAGTGGAATATGTAGTTTCATCGATGAATCAGAAGTTTTTGACACCGGACAAGGTCCACTGCTGAACGGACTGTTTGGCGTAACGAAAGAAGAGAGAACAGCTGAGGGAGTAGAGATTTTTCGTCTAATCATGAATTTAATACCCCTTAATTCGCTGTGCGCTCCCCTTGCTGGCGATGTGAATACATTGCCTGCATGGAGTGGCATGTCCCCCTTCTTTCTCCAGCCATCAGAGTGCCTCTTAGTAAGTAGCGAGGACGTGAAGTGTTTCTTCTACACACTCTCTGTTCCGGAATGTTGGGTTAAGTTTTTAGCTTTCAACAAACGAGTTCCGGATGACGTGCTTCCATCACATCTTCAAGGACGTGTCATCTACCTGGCCGCCAAGGTCTTACCAATGGGATTTCTCAATTCCGTGAGCTTGGCCCAAAATGTGCACCGCAATTTGGTGCTGGCCTCTCATGAGTCAAGCCTATCCCGGGAGGTCAATGCTCCGGAGTCGGAGCACCGCAAGGATCGCCCCTTCTGTGCTGGGCCCAGCATCTGGAGGGTGTACCTTGATAATTATGACCTCCTTGAGAAGGTGAAGGCTACTGACATGGTCGACGTCGAAGAAACCGTGGCACCAGGAATCCTGGCCCTAAGGCAGGAGTATGAAAAGTGGCAGGTACCGCGCAATGTGAAGAAGAGCGTTCAGCGGTCCTGCAAGGCAGAAATGCGGCATACCCTCGAGAGAGCAAGCTGTGCAAGTACTTCGGTATGGCATGGCAACTGATCTCTCAGGCGGGGGCAACCCAGAAGCAATGGCAGGTGGCCTGCGGGGGCCTGGTTTACTTCTCCATGTTCCGGCGACCTCTCCTGGGCGGGCTCAATCGTGTGTGGACACACATTGAGGAGTTCAACCAAGGAGCCAACGGCTACCGGACAACTCCCCTGGACTGTAAACTGGAGGTCCTGCGCTTCTTGGGAATGTTGCCCCTGGCCCGACTTGACTTTCGTCTGGACATGCATGCTGAGATCACTTGTAGCGATGCTTCATCGACAGGTGGTGGAGTATGTGTGAGCAGCGCGGTGACAGACTTTGGAAAACAGGTTGCGCAGGGGAAGCTTCGTGGTGAGATTGCCGAGCACAATACAGGGAATCTCATCCTCTCCGTTGGGCTTTTTGACGGGATCGGGGCCCTCAGGGTTGCCCTTGATATCCTTGGGGTGCAAGTTGCGGGACATGTGTCGGTGGAGAAGGAAGCGTCAGCGCGTCGTGTCGTTGAGTCTCACTACCCAGGTGTGGTGACACTGGAGCTGGTGGAGACAGTTACGGAAGATCAAGTGAAGTCGTGGAGCACCCAGTTTTCCCAATGCAACTTGGTCATACTGGGAGGAGGCCCCCCCTGCCAGGGGGTCAGCGGGCTCAACGCTGACCGCAAGGGAGCCCTCAGAGATGCAAGGTCGTCCCTCTTTAGCCATGTGCCTCGGGTGCGTGAGCTCCTGAAAAAGCACTTTGTGTGGTGCCCCGTGTACACCCTCATGGAATCGGTGGCTTCGATGGATGCCGCGGACCGACACGCTATGAGCGCCGGCATCGGGACGGAGCCCATCTCGTGTAACGCTGGAAGCCTTACTTGGTGTCAGAGGCCCCGCCTTTATTGGGTTGACTGGGAGTTGGAGGCACAGTTCATCTCATCAAAGCATGACTCGGGGGCTCCTGCCCCTGTGGAGGTGAAACTCTGGGCCCACCAGGACATCTCAGAAGTGATAAAGAAAGGATGGATCAAGGTGGACCCTGATCATCCCTTTCCGACTTTCACCACGGCACGACCTCAGAAGAAGCCTGGGCGAAAACCAGCTGGCCTTCGGGAGTGCAGCCAAGAGGAAATTGAGCGGTGGCAAGCTGACTTGCACCGTTTCCCTCCTTATCAATATCGAGAGCAGCACTGCTTGGTGAACAAAAAGAATGTCTTGCGCATCCCTGACCTGCAAGAGCGGGAGGTGATGATGGGTTTTCCCCTGAACTATACCGCTTCTTGCGCTCCTAAAGGCCAAAGAAAAGGTGACGCCTACAATGACATTCGGCTCTCGCTGCTGGGCAACAGCTGGAGTGTTCCGGTAGTCGCGTGGCTACTAGGTCAGCTGCTTGGCAGGCTAGGGTTTATCTCATCGCCATCGCCGCAGGAAGTGATGGATCGAATAAGCCCAGGTCAGGCTGACACCACCCAAGGGCGCCTAGTGCGCCTCCCGCTTAATCCCTCTCAGGGGGTGGACCATGAGCCCATGTATGCCTTGGCGTTCAAACTTGGTAACCTAATATCCATCAAGGGAGAAGATGTGATGCTCACGACGCCCACTACGCAGATGGTGAAGTACCACAGGCTGAGAGCGAGTGTCTCATCGTCTCTGTGGCGGTGGCGCGTGGTCACTGGCTGGCGATGGACGCTAGGTCGGGAGCATATAAACTCCTTAGAACTGCGTGCCATATTGACGTCTCTCAGGTGGAGGATCGAACACCGTCACTATCTTGGAACTCGGTTGATACACTTGACTGACAGCTTAGTGTGCTTACATTGCCTGTCCAGAGGAAGATCAAGTTCCAGAAAGCTTCGCCGTACCCTTGCTCGAATAAATGCGCTGATCCTGGCTTCGAACATTCAGCCCCTGTGGGGCTATATCCATACAGATCAGAATCCCGCCGACAAGCCCAGTAGGTGGGGCAGGCGGGTGCAGACAAAGTTTAGAAATGGCTCCAAAAAGGCTTCTTGAGGCAGAGAAGCCAGAGGATCGAGCGCAGCAACGTCGCAAGCTAGGTACATTGAAGCAGTTGACGGTACAACCAGCCACTAGGCGTAGGTACAATAAGGCCACTGAGGCGTTCATGGCATTCTTAGCAGCTGAAGGCAAAGTTCTACCCCGCAATAAGTCACAAATGGATCCACTAGTCTGTGACTATATTGAACATCTTTGGTCAAATGGCGCAGGACGGGCTCTGGCCTGTGACACTTTGGCGGGACTGCAGGATATTCAACCTAACCTTCGCAATCAGCTTCCGGGGGCCTGGCGGCTCCTGAAGACATGGCATGTCAACGAAATGCCCAATAGGGCACCTCCGCTACCCGAACATGTGGTTCACGCAATGGCAGGCTGGGCCTTTTTCAAGGGTTTTTATTCGTTTGGTGTGTCACTCTTGGTAGGCTTCTATACCATGTTAAGAACCGGAGAGCTGCTGGGACTGCGATCATCCCAGATGATATCGTCAGCAAAAGACAAGCAAATTTTAATCTCCCTGGGACTCACCAAAGGTGGGAAACGCCAAGGAGCAGCAGAGAGTGTCATTCTAGGGTTTGAACCCGCTGTTTCTTTGGTGCAACATTGGAAAGTGAAGGCACAGGCTGGAACCCCCCTTGCTATCTCCCCCGCCTCCTGGCGAAAGATGTTTAATGACTGCCTTGCAAGTCTAGACCTCACAAAATGGGGTTTTCGACCATACAGCCTCAGAAGAGGCGGTGCTACTTTTTGGTTTAGTAAGCATCAGTCCCTTGACCGGATCCTTTTGCAAGGCCGGTGGCAGACTCAGAAGAGTGCACGCATCTACATAAACGAGGGACTAGCTGTCTTAGCCACGATGAAATTACCCAGTTCCCACCCTACTCTCCGTCCCTTCCTGAATGTGTTTCAACAAACTCTGCTGCGCCCAAATTTTGGAACACTTGAGCCTCCGCAAAATCGCGGAAGGACAGGGGGGATTGGAAAGAGGGGCAAGAAGAGCAAGAAAACTCGAGTTAAAACAGCTTCCAGCAAGAGCTTTCAGTGGATCACCAGTCAGGATTTATTTTTCGGCCCAGTATACTACTGAATTCTTTATCATTAG
>Ga0126342_10007817_pt1:0-17500 | contig 19127 bp, 13 predicted proteins | sample Cyp1metagenome_FD_92528 | JGI IMG/M metagenome (GOLD analysis project Ga0126342, IMG submission 92528) | Coral microbial communities from Lord Howe Island, Old Settlement Bay, Australia - Cyphastrea 1 metagenome | ecosystem: Host-associated > Invertebrates > Cnidaria > Coral ... | reverse complement strand
ATATGTCTGAAAATGATACACTAGACTAAAAACATATGTTACTTGTATTTTAACAGGGACAGTGATGATGAGCCATCAAGTTTGGGGTTTTATAAATACATACCATAAACCCATCTAACTATAGATATACAGTTCGCCTACTTAAAGCCAACTCACCTATCTACGGGGGCCCTTCCGCGGGCTGATTAACCAACTAAAAGGATGAGGTTTAGTCACAAAACATTGGCCAGTGTCATGTGTTGATGTTGGTGATTAGTCAGTTGGTGGGTTAGTTTTCGTTGCAATTTTGGAAAATTAAGCCAGCCAACAATTGGGTTCTTTTTTGCAGGGTATCTTAGACAAGCGATGGAGAAACGCTTTGGTAGTCAAAAATGGCAATGGGAAAACTGGAAAACCTCGCATATACTGGGAAAAAATGATAGATAAATGTACATTTGGGATTTTCCATTGCCATGTTTGTCTGCGCATACTCCCTGGGAGCAGCTTCTATCATGTTGGAGCATGTGATCACTGAGCAGTGTTCAAGTGCCGTTGTTGATTGAAGAATATGCTAGATGCTGCGCATCATATATACATATATAAGTATATATATGATTACATATGCATATATATATATTATATGTATATGTATATATATATGTGTGTATATATATAAATATATGTGTATATGTATGCATATATACATATATATAAGTCAAAACAAGATACATGATATGGATGCATTAGTACATATGCATGCAGAAATATAGAAATCTATAGATACCAACAGATCCATTTGGGTGTTCCTATCAGGTTTTTCATCAGTATCCTTTGTCCGATGCCCAGGAAGCGAGTGTCCGACTGCAACTGCAGCAGCTGCAAGATATTTGTAGCGACCCGGCAGAGCTGGGGAGTTGGTTAACGTTGGGCACAACGGGCCCCAGCAACTACCATCTGGTTATTTAACATAGCCATGGTATAGATGATGGCCCATTTATAGATGATTTTCCCAGCTATAAACCTCTATTTATTTTGGGGATTTTCCATGGCGAACTGTTAGTCATAACCAGATGGTACCCCAAAAATGGAATGGTGCCTAATACCACTGGCTTCACAACGGGTCTTTTCTTGGCACCACTGAGTAGTTGCTCATAGTAATCTATGATTACTTCACTGAGTGATTGATCAGCATAATGTATCATATGATATCATGATAATGTTACTGATTATAACTTCGTAACATGTTATAGGCTGTCTACAGATGCGATAGCAGTGGAGGGAAGGTCATCACGGCGTCACTGGCGTCACACTCATTAAGGTTGGTCTCCGAGGCTCCAAAGCGTTCTCAAGATTTCTAGGACCAGCTCTAGAAAAGGGCATTACAAGTGACTAGGATCTTGAACTAGAAGTTGACAAGGCATATGCATGCTGAAGTTTGCACGTGTTGGCTGATTTTGTGGACGTTATGTTGTTGTTTTTCCCTGTGGAAAACTGGGTTGTTCTTGGCAGCCACTGGGATTGCTCAGTGCGGAGATGCTGAGGAACTTTTGCAAATGCACGGAAACGCATCTTGGCAGCAGAGCTACAAGACCTACAAGGTGGTGACCCTTTGATGTGTGTTGTTTTATAAGCCCCATTGAGTACAGATCTGTCATAAGGCCTGGTTATCCTGGTTATAAAGCAACTTGCCCAGCGAACTGAGCACCACCATGTAATCTTTTCATCTTGTAGATGTTGTCCATGACATGCAATGATCATGTAGGTTTCCAACAAATCTGGCTGGAAAAACTGCCAAAGGTGTCGTCATGATGTTCCGTTCCCTGTAGAGACTTCGAGATTTTCATTCCTGGCCTTTCGTTTTCAAGGTGTGTAGGAAGATAGACTCAGAGCTTTGTAAATCAAAGAACATATCCCCCATAGGATCCATGCATGATATATATATATATATGTGTATATAATGATATATATATATATGCTAACATTTGGGGTATATTGATGATCCATAGGATAAATATATGGTGCTCCATGGATCTCATCAATATACCCCATTTATGTTAGCATATATACCAGCACCATGGATCCGTCATGGGCCCTGAAAAGCACTATGCAGCTGCATCCTTGGGGTTTCCCAGCCCAGTTGAGCTGCGGGCGAAGTTCGAAGAGTCCATCAACAGCACGGTGCGAGAGCATTTTGGATCCATCGTGGGTCCAAACAAGGCGGGGCTCCAGTTTCAAAGAAACCCAGTCGTTTGGTACCCTCTGGTTATGACTAACATAGCCATGGTATAGATGGCCCATTTATAGATGGTTTACCTATTAAATTTATATAATGATTTTCCATGGCTATGTTAAAAAACCAGATGGTAGCCATTTTTTCACCTGAGACCACTGTGTCTCAAAGGATGATTTTGATATATTTTAATAACCTGACCTTTGGAATACCTTTGGAATCAGTCTCAGATTTACACATTAGATCCGTGTCACACCTTTGGGACCCCCCCAAGGAAATATGATATTCCTCAATCTTCTGACTAATGGAGTAGCACTCCCATTTTGGTTGATTTTCTCCAGCTGGTTCACACCGAATCCCCAAGGGCGAGTCCAAAGCCATTGGACAATTTTTCCCTGCTCCCGGGCCCACGGCCCCTAGGGCTGTAAAGATTCCATCGATAGTTGGTACAAACACTCGTATTGAGAAGGCCCACTGCTGAGACTTGAATTGGTCGTGTTGGTCAATATAGCAATCCTGGCAATCATATGTAATAGAATGGAATACTTCATGCAATTGTTATGGATGTTGGATGCTGTTGGTTGCGTTCTCATTTACAGTAAGGGTTTGCAATTCATGTATCTATAGCAAAATCCATGTGTCTTCGTTATCTATACGCATTCTTGTTGGGATTGTATCTTAGCTTCCATGTCACAGGCTCTGTCCCTTCAAAGACACGACAATAGTTGGTAGGCCGTACCATTTCTCACTGCTGTTTCCATCCCATGCTTCAACAATTTCAAATTATTATTGACAAGCACCTTGTGGATCCTTTTTGGGGATAGGTGGCTCCAAGCACCTAGAATAAATCCTGTTTTTTTTGGGCTCGAAGCGATATATTTGGTGAAAACCATGTTTTTCAGTAGATTTTCCCTGGAACCAGCACATTTTATCAACAGTATCAGCCACGTTCGCACCCTTGGCGCAGGGAAAAGAAAAGCCCAGTGCCAAGCGGAAACGCATATGTTTCTGAGGCCACTTATCGTTTTGGGTTCGTACTATAGCAGTGCTGAGTGCCGATTTGTAGTACACGACTTGATCTGGTTGGTGGTTTGGAACATTTTAATTTTTCATATCTTGGGTGGGAATAATACTCCCAACTGACTAATATTTTTCAGAGGGGTTGAAGCCACCAACCAGTGATGATTGAGCCCCTCAAATTGGTTTAGAGATGTTTAGAGTCTAGTACTATCTCGTATTGCTGAAATGACGGACTGATTTCGTTCATGTTTCATCTTCACTTCTTGTTTCGGAGTAGCCAGGTGACCAACGTTGTTTTTGGCGTTGAAGTGTCTATTGGGATGCTACTGTGGCTCTATGTTTTTTCACAAATGGTCTTGCTTCATGACTCATGCCTCTTGGGAACTTATATGTGGTCATTGGCAATTCCCCGGTTGTAAATTCTTTACCAATATGTACCTATTTGTAGATATGCATATACATTTGGTTAGAGTACCAAATCATAAATTGCGATATGTAATGTATAAATGTATAAATATATTACATGATACCTGGTAATAGCTACCCAAAGGATGTGATATTATCCATTTTCTCAACCTTCACCGTCACGTTCATGGCCAGGTTGCAGAATCGCGGTTCATGGCGGCTCATAAGACTCATAAGACTGAGCTGATCAGGTTTGACCATCAAAAAAGAGGGGCGTGTAACCACAAAAAAGTGCTGATTTTTAAGTAGACATGAGAGAGTATCATGTTCCCTTTGATGAAATCAGCCACTTGAAATGCAAGGTGTTGAGATTCTTGTGGGTTTGAGAGACCGCAGGTTCTGGCCGGTTCTGGTATTTTATTTGTCTTAGCTTTATTTTTATGTAATGACTAATGACCGTCCAGCAAAATCTGGTGAATTGAATCTGTTCCATGCAAGTTTGACCCATGCCCAGATTTGTCATTGAAGCCACCAGCCGCCACCACTCCGACGCCAAGTGATGCCCCTTCTGCAGTGGGTCATCCAGGAATTCTCGGCGTCCTGAGGCGAAAATTGCGGCAGTGATGGTTGTTTGACAAAGCTGCTCCATGAGCAGTCCGGCGGGGACTATCCTGGATTATCATCAATAATTGGGGGTATCCAGATGAAGTGCCGTGTAATCTCGAAATGCCAGAGAGTGTCGAGCATCTCTAAATGTGAAAGTAGGATTCATCACTAGTAATCCTCTCCCCCCAATACTAAACCCCCCCTTCCCCAAAGAATAAACACCTCAGTTTTTATATGTTATTATTATTAGGGTGGTATTTATTATTAGGGAACCAAAGCGGACCCTAATAATAAATTCAAACCCTTAATAAAAAGCATAAAAAAGCTGTTTTTTTTCCGATTTCAAAGCAATTTTATCATGTTCCTTTTATAACGCAATAAAAAAAATGCCAAAAATTGGATTTCGAAGCGGACCTTAATAATAAATTTTAACCCTTATTAATAATATTTTGTTTTTTCGATTTCGACATCAATTAAATTACATTTTATAACGCAATTAAAATATTGCCAAAAATTGGATTTCGAAGCGGGCCCTAATAATAGATTTAATTAAACCCTTAATGAAAAAAGCTATTTTTTCCGATTTCAAAATCAATTATTTTTTTTGAGGCAATTAGAATATTGCCAAAAATTGGATTTCCAAGTGGACCCTAATAATAATTTAAACCCCTTAAAAAAAAAAGTATTTGTTTCGATTTCATAATCAATTATTATTTCTTTTATAACGCAATTAAAATAGTGCCAAAAAATGGATTTCGAAGCTTCCCCTTAATATTAAATTGTTAAAAACTAATCGGACGGACCCTAATAAAAAACACCCCCGGGTTGACTGACCAGTTTTCATTGTTAGGGGGTGAAACCCACAAATAGAAATTTATCTTTAAATTGTTTTCTAAAGGGGATCAATTAAAAGTCAAATTGGCCAACCTGAAATTTTCCAAAATTGGAGATGGACCCTAGCGTTTATTATTTGATGGGGGTTTAGTAATAGCGGGAAGGGATTACTATGGGTGCTTGGGATCTTTATGAGCCAATTCATCACTGTAGAGGTCCAATTGTTCAACCATCAGAAGGGATGGACGGGTTTTTGCCACTGCTCAATTTTGCCTCAGGGTAGGCCAGAGGACATCATTGCTTTCACCCTGAGGCATGGTGAAGATATGCTGAAACCACAGATATCGTAGGTGCGATCGAATGATGAGTAATTACTGTAGATCAGTAGCGTACACACATTTTGGAACATCCTTTTCCATGGGCCCCCATGCGGGCTAGATTTGGATCAACTATCAACAATAATGATGAACCAGCTGGTCTTGGCAACTACATCCCAGCGTTTCTTCGTTATGTCTCCACTGATCTTCGTTCATCACCCAATTACACTGGAGTATCCAAAGCTTTAAAAATGAAATTCCACAATATTACCGTTTTTCCCACGGGAAAAAGTCCCCAGGTTTGTTTCATTCTTTGATATTATGTGTTTATCATTATTAATTATGTTTTTCTTTGCGGGGAGTTACTCTAGGGTAAACGTTTACGTAGATGTGGAAAACTGAAGGTAAAACCCATGGAACGCATGACCTACAAAATGGTGGTTTTTCCACATCTTTGTTTGTGGCAGGGTATCAAGTTTTCACTCCCAATTTTTTACTGCCCATCTCCCCCCATGAGATCCTGTGTTTTCACCAACCTCGATGGGGTGAGTCGCCGCCGCCATGTTTTGAGGGCGGAAAAAAACAGAGATGCTGCAGTGGCTTGATGTCATCACCTGGATTTGTTTTCAATAGGTTTTGAAGATGTTTGACCCTTTGGTGATCTCTGAATAGTCATAAGAATCATGAAATTGAATGTTTGATAGTCTTTAGGCGACCTATTCATGTACAATACAGCTTGCCAACGTTCCATGCTAGTTCTGAATATGTAGGCAAGGTGATGCCCTGAACATAGACAGTGAAGTCATGTAAAGTTCATGTGTAGCTTTGGTGCAGCTATGTGGGTTTTGCATGATTTAAAAGTGGGAAGACCTTGACCAAGTCGACGGTCACCATTCACTTTGGGAAGGACTTCTTTGGATCTGTCACAGAGCCATTTTGAAGCTGAACATCAGTGTAAGGTCTATATAGCTCATTGCCCAAGTGAGATATTGCCCACTAGTCATTATGTAGCACTCGTCCGTTTTGGACCTTTCGAAGAGAGGCGTCAGACCATCGGGCTATTGTTGGTGAAGTTCCTAAAGGAAACTTTAACCTACAACTCAGTATACCATTCAGGAAGTGTCCTATAGTCGATTATATATCCCATTTGAATGTACATGTTCACTCAGGAATTCCTGATAGTTGGTTACATGCCCCGTAAATTCACGGCGATGTGGTTTTGCAGCTCTTCAGCCATGATTTACCCAGCTCAGCCAACGTACCACCTCTTTACCAGCTGTTTGAGAGGATTTGAGCTTCATTGTTCATATTTATATAGTGTATCCATATATTAGTATTGATATGTATACAAATTCAAATGTATTCAAATGTATTTAGCTGTATACATGTGAATTTCATTTCTTCATCTATCTTCCATTTCCGTATGCTCCATGTATGGAATATTTACCAACATTTGCCCTAAACATCACCCAAATGTAGGTAAATATACCATACGTGGAGCATATGGGATTGGCATCCATTTGTTCATCCATCTTCCATTTGTTCAATTTCTGAGGTGGAGAACGGCTCCCCAGATGCCATCGCCATCCAAGCCGATGGCAGCGAGTCCGGGGACGCAACGGGGATGGGGATATGAATGTAACTATAGTTGATGGGTTTATGGTGGATATGAATGTAACTATAGTTAATGGGTTGATGGGTGTTTATGGGGGGTATGAATGTAACTATAGTTAATGGGTTTATAGGATATGAATGTTTCTATAGTTAGTGGGTTTATAAACTAACAAACATAACTGGGGCACCAGCTTGTACATGCAAAAAAAGCCCGCCCATACCACTGAGCGATGTTCACCGCTGAGGTTGGTGTCAAACTTTTTCGACGAAAAAAAGCCTGGGAATGAGATGACGATCCCAAATGACTAGCGTATTGTTCAGGGGGGGTTACAACCACCAATCAAACGTGGTCAAAGGTTTAGAGTGTTTACAGCAATAGAACCTGGAGCATTTTTTCACAGATGTTTAATTCTGTTCAGCATATTATAATTGATGTGCAACAAAAGCGAGTTCATGCAAGTTGAACACTGATGTTTTTTCTTTTCTGAACAGTTAAAGCAAAGACAAAGCAGAAACCAATCATCATGGAGATACAATTCAATGGAAAGATGTAACGGAGATATGATGGAGATGTAATTGAGGTGGCTCTCAGCGTGTTTTAAATGAGTTGTAGGTCAAACATTAAAATCCAAGGGACCAACACATGGTTCAACAGGAGTTCATGGGATACAATGTCGAGACCTCAAGGTCAACTGCAACCCGCAAGGGTGATTTGCATGGGAAAGCATCTCAACGTGAATCCTGTACATATGTTTTATATATTGATATAATTATGCAAGTCTGCTTGCGCCCGTAGATACAGTACAATGGACACATACTGAAGATGTCCCTTGCCGAATCAAGTATTGGTTGTGTCCTTCTTAACCAGCGTACTGGTAATGGAAATAAGACGCCATGATTTGAGTGGGACAAATTGCGGAAAGATCTCAAAACAGATGCTCCTGATCCTGGTCAATCCTATTATTCTTCTTGGGGGCAACAGTTGTGTTGATGTGATGTTGGTTTGGTTGTTTCTGATTCTGGTGTTGTATCTGTGGTGTTGGTGATGATGTTTGTGTTGGTCCAAGTATCCGCAACATGTCTGTAAAGAAGATCGTAATATCAAACTATTGCTAAGAATCATTGATACGGAAAGCTTGTTGGGCACTAGGTCAAAACCCTGTGCCTGTATCCCTTCTGTTCACCCCAACATAGTTTGGATTTACGAATCTTCAGCTCCCATTTTTTGTGGTATCTATAGTCCATTGGTATAAATCTATAGATATCCATAGCTGGCACCGTGAAGGATCCATCTCCGCATCCAAGGTCCATTGGTTGCAGCTCTTCGCGTGGAGAAATGGGTGCGGTGGTGAAAGTGCCAGCGTGCCTTATCTGAGCGGCAGCTATGGGCATCCGAGCTATTCCCCACGAGCGGTTTGGAGCTACTGAATTTTATCCAACCAAAGAAACTGCTTCAACGGTGTTGAGCATGGGCAGTTAGATTGTTGGGATTAACATGGATCAAGCACTCTTTTCAGATGCACCCATGTGTGCCATGGTGAAAAGTTGGATTAACCTCCCACAATAAGGGATGGTCATTACCACCATGAATAGGGAATTGTAATGGGCCCATATAAGGACGCGCAAAAATCGTAGGATGACCATAGCGTGTGCATATATATATATATACACGATATAATATATCATAGTATATCGTATATATCACACTGGTGGTTATAGTGTGTTATACGTATGAAATATATGTATAAATATTTCCCATATCCCATGAATCCCATCAAATCACCCATAGCGAGGTTCTCGCGGCGCATGGTCATGGCCTTGACCTTCAGCAGCTTGGTGGATGGGGAGAGCTGTTGAGCCATGATGAATATAAAAACAGTTGACATATAGCTGGTAGATACGTATATGAATGTATAGGTATAGTTATTTACAGGCATACATGTATGCATATAGGCATCTAAATTATTTATAGTTATTTTATGATAATATATATATATACATATATATATACATATATATATATATACATATATATATATACACATGAATATGTTTAGATATGTACATAGGTGTATATCATACTGTATTATGTATACAGCTATCTACATATACATGATATATTTCATGAATAATATGATATGTGATGTATTACAGCTTCTGGAAATATTAGACGTTGTTGGTTCTTGCAAGGTACACGGGCATATAGGTGAACCATGCAGCCCGGAGGGCCACATAGTTTTCAACACCTGACCTGACCGGTATCATTAGCGATCCGTTTTCTGGGTGCCCCAATCATCTATTCATCAGTGTTTCAATGTTCGCCCAAAGGTACCAGACAATTCAGGCACATAGTTTTTTTTGCCAAACAAATAACTACCTCGCCTCCACTCAATGATTGTTTGTTTTGCAGCAAAGCCGCGTCGGTGGCCGTTTGTAGACCAGGTACATAATAGTCTATTCGAGGGTTGCAAACCAATGCCTATTGAAGTATATCATGTTGGAGGTGGTTGAACGAAAGGATATTTGAACAGGGTTTGCAAGAGTCCAGAGTTTGTTTCATGTTAGCATCGAGGGGCTATTGTAGGCCAGAGAGAAAATAAGGAAACATGGAAGAGGGTCCCATGCCAAATCCTTGCACAGCAACAGCTGTGCTTTTTCATTTAGGAAGTGATTGAGTGGATGACAATGGCATTGGTGTCTTTCACAACACACAGGAAATATTTTTGACCCATCAAGTGGCACATTCCTTCCCTGTTGTTGGTGTGAGAGCCTATCCAGAAAACACTCTGGTAATTTGTTGCAGTTTGCTATTGAACATGGCCATGGAAATAGTTGATTTACCCAGTAAAAATTGTGATTTTGCACAGCTATGTTAGTTTACCAGAGGGTAAATGAAACATACCATGGCTGTTTTAGGAATCCACACAAAGCCACACTGTCGCCACTGTCGCCACTGTCGTCCTCGCGTCGCCCTCCTGTGGCCCGTAGGTTTGGACCTGGGTTGGGCATCGGCCAATATACAGCCACAGAAGGTGCGGTTGAAAGATGTTGAAACGTTGAGACAACGGCGGTTGTGGCTTTGAACCATCGGGTGGTGCTGTGGGAACCTACTGTATATAGACATATAGATGGAAATTCAGCCCTGAAATGATTCCCCACCCAATGTATCCAGCAACATTGCTGATTTCAGCCAATCATCTCTAGCGACCAAGGTTCATGGAAGGCAAAGGCACAAGCAAAGCCCCTTCCGAAATAACGTGGGAAATCGAATATGCAACTGGCACCAATTGACATAACATCACAGCCATCACAGCCAATTGTTTTGGGTACTTTGTTTGATAAGTCCAAGTCCAAGAGTTCTGATCATGATTTGATCTTGTTCCCCTTCTTTGCTGACGCCGGTGCAACTCGTTTTTTGTTAAGGTGCCAAGGAATGAACAGCCTAGCACCTTCAAAATCGCAATGTAGTTGCACTTGATACCCGCAATATGAGTATGGTGTTAGGACTCGACTCATTTTGTTGATCGAATTCCCGTGAAAATTGAACATATCTCACACCCATGAAAATTGAACATATCTCATATATTATATATATTGCAGTTTCAAAATGCCATATACATTGCCATTTTGTGTATTTTCTATGCTGTTTTCCAACATGGTTTTTGCGGCAAAGTATCCTTATATGGGATGATCCATGCAGCATATGATCCCTATTGGCCATTGCGGGGCAAGGGGTTTTTACAAGAGGTTCACCAGCCAAGAAATGTGGTAAAGCCAATTATAATACTACCATCTGGTTATGACTAACATAGCCTTTTTAATAGGAATATAGGAATGATGAATGAAAGTGATGTTTATATTCATGGAGATAGATACCATCTGGTTATGACTAACATAGCCATGGAAAGATCCACCCATTTTTAATAGGTAAACCATCTATTTCTATGGGCCATCTATACCATGGCTATGTGAAATAACCAGAGGGTAATACAGAATGACCCCCAATAGCTGGGAATTGTAAGCCCCATAAGAAATCCTGACATATCCTCAATTATCCTCATATCCTGACAAGAAATGCTTGTGAACAACATCACTAGCAATGTGGAAACCTCCAATGCTCCCAGTTACCTAATAATTTATTATTGGAATTCCCACAGTATTCCCAGAAAATGCATATACCAGTAAATAGGTTGCTGTAAATCAAGGAGGTTATAGAGGTTGTGACCAGAAAAAGAATGACGTCACACTCTTACCTGGAATCATGATAGCGGAATTCCTAGGTGTTATACAAATATAGTTGTTATGGCATGACTAATGTAGCAACCCAAAGCCCATCATTCTCCACGTTGGATCCCCGTCATGGTGAAACCCATTTCTACCCAGGTGAAGTCCCTTTTTGGTTGGTTACGCTAGGGTAAACCTCGACGTAAATGCGGAACACCTAGGGTGCTTGTAGGAAATTGATCTAGAATCATCTAGACATGATTTTCCACATCTATGCTAGTTTTGAAATGAGATATATATATATATATCTATCTATCTACCTATCTATCTATCTATCTATCTATATATATATTATATTATGTATATTTTATATAATATATATATTATTACTATTATTACTATTATTATTATATATATGTATATTATATATGTATGTTTCACATCTATCTTCGTTTACGGGTAACAATCCCCGATCCCCGATAGGAAAGTCTCCACCTGCAGGTCCCCCTGGACATGGTCCCTGCGGCGGATCCGGCGGCCTCGGACAATGCACCTGGGACGACTCGCGTCGCCACGGCTCAGCATTTGAGGCGTTGAACATGGATCCATTTTATGGCTATATTAATGGGGATTAATTTTAGGCGTTGAACATTTTCTGTTCTATCTCTACAGTTATGGCCATATATTAGTTATAACTGGTTATTTCTATGGGATTATACATTCCATAAATCTGGGTAAATTATAACGACCTCACTGTTCTCCCTCACTGGAATCATGGTTAGATTGCGGGAAGTCATCCCCAAATGGCCGCAAGATTCAGGTGGGTGAATTATTATAATTTACCCAGATAATGGCTATATTAATGGGGCTCTTTTTTTAATATGCTGTTATTGGATCCAACAACAGCTGAAGGGATCAGTAATGGGGCTATATTAATGGCTATATCCCGGTGATTGCGATGTGAACCAATGAGGTATCCCAATGTATCCCAGCAGGGATTTGGGGATGGTGCACCAAGGTACCAAGGTTTCTATGGCTCTTGTGATTAATCGTGGGAGTTGACTATGGTCTGAACACCTCAAAATTAACGTGGTTTATCAATGTTTATCATGGTTTATCCCTCTCCCCATTAAACTTGTCATTTCGGTGCATTCAGTGCATTCCCAATTTTTGGACCTACCCATATCATATCATCAGCTACTGGTTGGTGGTTTGGAACATGAATTTTATGACTTTCCATATATTGGGAATGTCATGAATGTCATCATCCCAACTGACTTTCACTCCATCATTTTTTTCAGAGGGGTAGGTTAACCACCAAACAGATGTGGTATTTTATAAATGTGTTTCTGGCTATTGAAAATGACCATTGATACTTAATATACCTTTAAAATGACCATACCTCAATATACATATATAAATATATATATATAAAGATTCCGTTGCATCCCCATGGAGATTTCACAGACAATTCAGCCGGGAGCCGGCTGCAGGTCCATATGCCCATTCCACTGGCTGCAAACTCAGAGCTTGGAGGTGCCACTAGCAATGCATTTATGCGTTGCAAACGTAGCAAAAAAGTATAAAGGCGACGGTTTTATTGATATACCGTAAATATATATATATATATATATAATCATATATATATATATATGATCCAATATGTTCTTGAATTTACTTCTGATTCCCTTTGATCCAATATTACACCAGCAAAGGTTAATTAACAATTAAACAACGATCATAACATATTTCTTATCAAAGACAATCATTTATTCCCTATATATATATACATATATTTGTAAGATCATTGTAATTTTGCATACGATTAATCTTTATTTCAAAATCTGAAAATTCCTTTCAAAACCATATTAGTCATATTAGTCATTAATATTAATCGTTAATATTAAGCATATATTAATCATATATTGAGTATATATTATTCATTAATCCCTATATCCTTTCAAATCTTCTCACTTTGGCGCTTGGTGATGACTCCAAGGCCAGTGCTTGGGCCGCGCTGGCACCCAGGGCACCCAGCATCCGAAACCAGGCGGGTCGCCCCATCAAAGGTCATGACTTTTTATGGCTACGAGTATACTGCAGTGAGAAACCTATTTTTCAATTTGCTACATCTTGTCCCATTGTATATATAGTATATACCAATATATCGTATATATATTAATATATATAATGTGTATATATATATATTTATATATATGATACCTATAACATGTATCATAGCAACATGGATACCTAGGCATTGGCAAATCGGGATGTCAACATCTGGCTCCGAGTGGATCAGGATGAGGATGAGCACGACCTGGCTGAGGCGTCTTGTGGTGGAGAATCTGCAGCGGGACATGACACCTGAGGCGAAGATAGAATAAATGTTTTGATGGATTCGTTTATTTATGGATATATCTGGGTAAATTATAACGACCTCACTGCGACCTCACTGGAATCATGGTTAATAAGAGGAATCATCCCCAAATGGCCGCAAGATTCAGGTTAGTGAAATATTATGATTTACCCAGATATATATATATATGGATATTCTATACTGATATATTAAAAATATAAACTATGATATATGTATCTATGGAGGATTCCAAAGTCATGGGAGTATCCCGAAGAATCATCCAGTCGTCATGAATGATCACGACTTACTTGTAGTATTGAAACAGCCATGGCGACCACTGGGGATCCACCATTTTGAGAAAGCTCCATATGATTAGAAAAGTAACTCATCTAGAACTATAACAATAACTGATCTTTTGTGGGTATCATATCATCTTATACTTTATATATATATGATACTGTGGATGGAAAAAAAACTGCACCAGTTGGTAGATGGTGTGTCCCATTATGATCCCCTTATTTACAGTGTTTCATAGTTACCAATGGTTACCAACTGGTGCAGGATTTCTTCCATCCACTGTATGTGTATATAATTATATATAGATATATATTTGTTAAATTCGATTTAGTTTTCTGGATGCAACAGTATGTGGAGACACCAAGATGAAGAATAACTCCAAAGCAATGTTATTTCAGTTGTAGGTTTTGGCCCCAAATCAAACTTCCAACGGTTGCGTCAATTGCGAAACTGCGAAGCAAGGTGGCGAAACCTCAGTGATTCGCCCGGGGTATTGTTCTCCAAATTTGGAATGCCACCAAATCAGAGGCTTCTTCACCAGAACCATTGTGGGTGATGTTGTGCTTTCTGCCCCCCCAATTTCGGAGGCATGCACGCCATGTCTTTGCTGGTTACCTGGCAGATTTGTTTGTTGTCTCCATATGTTGCTCGGTGAGTTGCTTTCCGCTCTGACATTCTTAGTGGGTGTCCTCATTGGTGGTGCTTCTGTTCAGTGGATTGGTTTGAGAAAAAAATATAATATACAGGTCCCGCTTTTTTTCCAATAGTTTAGACCATCAAGTGATAAGTGTCTCGACATGTTACATGATTTTATGATTTTACTATGTTTTCCGCTTCATCCTTTTTGTTTTAAACTTAGTAATCCCTTTTTTCCCAGTAATCTTGGGATGTTTATGAAAGAAAGCCGCGTCCTCCGCCCAGAAAGGCCATTCGTCTCTCTCTGACCCCTGCGCCGGCGCCAGCGGTGTCCGAGCGGCCCAAGAGCGTTCGGGGGCTCAGCAGCCATTAAAAATTACCCTGTTGATTGGCTAAAGTTATAGATCTTGACGTATACTATAAGATGATTTTTTGGGGATGATGATAACCCATAGGGAAACCGATCCCATCTCATCTAGTTGGTAGATCGTTTTCTGATGGTTTTTTTCAGAATCCACCTGGGCCAGGTAGTAGAACTCCTTGTTTCAGAACCAATCAACAAGGGATTTTAATAGCTCAAATGATTTCATGGTGGTTTTATGGTATTTGTTTGGACTTTCTTGGATTTACGGTGATTTGATGGGGGTTCCAAAAGGGGTTTCAGGGGTTTAATTGGGATTTGATAATGGTTGAACGAGGGTTATAATACATATCATGTACTGCCTGGCCTGGAGATGCCCATCATAGGGATACCTACCAACCAGTACTGGGATGGAATAGGGATGAATAGGGATATTTTTCAATCTTATACCGGTTTGTCTGAAAATAAAGTACTGTACCCTCACATTTTATGGTTTATGAATCCTTATTTTCTCCATTGAAATTGCTCCACTTCGGGAGCATACTCCTTTTTCAGACAAAGCGTAATAAATCATCCTGTTCTTACAGTATTTTACTACGCCAGGGTTGTTGTTAAAATATGAACTTGGACCGTCCGGAAAGCAGAGAAGTCATCATTTCAGAAGTGAGATTGGGCTATAGTCTATCTGCTCTAGAATGATACTGTAAGATATACCCTCTGGTAAACTAACGTAACTATGGGAAATCACCATGTTTAATGGGAAAATCCATTATAAATCGCCATTTTCAATAGCAAACTGTTAGTTTAATAGAGGGTACTGTAAGATATTTGTAGACCATACATCAAACAACACCAACCAGGTCAAAAGGTTTGAATATGTCCCACTTGGATGACCAATTTTTGGCTGCAGCTGATAAGCCCCGAGTGAAACGAATACCTATAAGATCAGCAACACAGGTGGTCAACTACTGTTCTTATTGCCAAACACATTTATGTGTTGGTCAACATACCTAGTTGGTGGTTTCAAACATTTTTTTATTGTTCCATATATTGGGAATAATCATCCCAACTGACTAATATTTTCAGAGGGGTTGAAACCACCAACCAGTTATGTGTTGGTCAACATACACTTAATCTTGGTCAACATTTCTGTTTTGTAATTTTGTTAGAAACTAGACAAAGATGGTGTCCACAGGCCATAATGGGCCATGGCTACCCACATTTGAAACCATAGCCATGCATAACTGCATAACCATGCCACAAAATTGATATGTCTGAAAACTGTGTACTCCCAAGTGTGATGGTTTATCATAAATATCACCATTAAAATCGTAGTTTTGGGGTATACCGGTATACCCTGTTTTTGGACAACCCCAAATCCTATTATTGTTGGTTGTAATCCCGCTTGATTTTTTGTTGGGATATCTGGTAGTTCCAGAGAGTGGAAACATCACATATCAAGGTATATCAACTTGGTTATACATCATATCCCATTGCATACATCCCCAAAAACACAATATTTCTGTTTGTTAATCGCCATTAACCGGATGTTGCCTCGGCTGTGCACGCGAAAACCGACGCGGTTGTGCACGCGAAAAACAACTCAGTTGTGCACGCGGATGATGCTGCTGATGATGATAATGATGGTGATGGTGATGATGCTGAGGGTGCTGATGCTGATGATGATGATGATGGTGATGGTAATGGTGATGGTGATGGTGATGATGGTGATGATGGTAATGGTGATGGTCATGGTGATGATGGTGATGATGATGACGATGGCCTGATGATGATGATTGCCTGATGATGATGATGATGATGATGATGACCATGATGATGATGATGTTGATGATGATGATGATGATGACGATGATGATGATGATGACGATTGGTGTCGATGATGACGGTGTTCGTGATCATGATGATGATGAAAAGATCATGATGATGATGATGCTGGTGATGATGATGATGATGATGTTGATGATGCAATCGCGACCCGTTGCGACTGTGTGCTTGTAAGTAAGTAACGCGCATCGGTGGTCCGGTATTGACCCTATTGCGTGTTTCGGCTCTTTTTCTTCGGTTTTCCTACTACTCTCCCCACGCGGTCTCTGCAGTGATGTCCTTGGATTTCAGCTGTGCTGTGTTTTCATGTCAGTCGTTTTGCACTGTTGATATATATATATATATTACGTGACGGTTGATATATTGTTTTTAGATACCGTGGCGATAGCCTCACGTTAGGTAAATATAGAAAGGCGCGACCGCGACTAGATTTGTAATTGTTGAGCGGGCGTTCATTTTCCGGAGTGCTTCATGTACGTTATTACCCCACCCCACCCCACCCCACCGGTAACTGATCATGGATGAGTAGTGCCTGTGTCTGCTGGACGGCAAGAAAGATGATAAGGTTGCTGTGCCTGTGTGTGCACAGGAACATGAACGTTATTACCCCGCCCCACCCCACCCCACCCCACCCCACTGGTAACTGATCATGAAGGAGCAGAGCCTGTGTCTGCTGGACAGCAAGAAAGATGATAAGGTTGCTGTGCCCGTGTGTGCACAGGAACATGAACGTTATTACCCCACCCCACCCCACCCCCACCCACCGGTAACTG
>Ga0126342_10007816_pt1 | contig 19133 bp, 22 predicted proteins | sample Cyp1metagenome_FD_92528 | JGI IMG/M metagenome (GOLD analysis project Ga0126342, IMG submission 92528) | Coral microbial communities from Lord Howe Island, Old Settlement Bay, Australia - Cyphastrea 1 metagenome | ecosystem: Host-associated > Invertebrates > Cnidaria > Coral ... | reverse complement strand
CTGCAAGCTTGAAAACGCAACAATTCTGCGAGACTTCCTCAATGTTTGAAGTTGACGTCAAAAACGAAGCAATTCTGCGAGACTTCGTCAATTTTTGAACTGGACAACATCCAAAACGAAGCAATTCTGCGAGACTTCTTCAATTTTTGAAGTTGATAACGTCAAAAACGACGCAATTCTGCGAGACTTCCTTCAAACACGGAAAGTTGAGTGCAGAGCGGACGGCCTCGTACCAATGCGTTTTGTGAATAGTCTACTCCATCTGTCTAAAGTATTGCGACTGCCACGAAAAAGTGATGCCAAGTCATATGAAGCGCTGCACCTGTCACGCAAAATCATCTTAGCGAACCTGAAGATCTGATGCTCCAAAATGCAACCCCTCTCAGGAAATCAGCGCCCTGACCTCCTAACATCCCTGATGAACATGTCTCTTGTACTGCGCCTGCCATGCGAAATGCACCTTCCCAGATCCTCTTCAAATGTCCCACGCCTGCCATCGTTTTTGGAAATGCTACCAATCCCTCACATTTCACTCGCTTTTGACAAGGTGCACAATCCCCTGCGCCTGCCATGCAAAACGACATCTGAACGTCCAAAAGTGCTCCGTTCCCCCTCATTTTTTACACTTTTGACTTCGAAATGTGTTTCGTGCCATAACGGCGTGCACTCTTTCGACATGTCAACTTCCAAAAGTGGTCTGAGAATGGTGTGTTTGGTACATTTTGACTTGGAGATGTGCTTCGCGCCACAGCGGCGTGCACTTTTTCGACAGCTCAACTTCCAAAAGTGCTCCGCACGTGACGCGCTTTGAAATTTTTCAATCCCAAATGTGCTTCGCGCCAAAACGGCGTGCAACTTTTCATCTCTCATCTGGCCAGATGGCTCCGCACCCGCCGCTTCAGCGAGCCTACTTTTCGACCCTCCCGAGCCACAAATCATTGGAAAAACAAAGTGTTTCGCGACTTTCCTACCGTTTCGCACACCTGGATCTTCTTTCTTCTGGCTCCTTCTCTTCGCTGATCTTCTCTCTTCTTCTCTCTTCTTCTCTCTTCTTCTCTTCGCTGATCTTCTCTTCTCTTCTCTTCTCTTCTCTGACTCTTCCCACCTCTGCTTTTCATCTGTCCATATTGTCGGAAATTTGACTTCTAAACTTCCTACGGTTATATACACACGTCAACTCCAGGGCGTCACTTGATTCAGTTGATCGCGGGAACGAGGTGGGCTGCGGTGAACGTGGCAATGAGATGGCTGAAGTGTTGACTGACTTCCCGGAACTCACCACGCTCATTGATGGGAAGGCGAGCCACTACTCCGCACCGAATTCAAGGATTGAAAGGCCAGAAAGGCCAGTAAAACTAAATAGTTGAGAGTATACTCAAGAGGCATTGGCGTCTCCAGCACATAGCTGTCCTGTGAAGTGCATTCTCGCAAACATTTTTTTTTTTGTATCACCCTTCCGCACAAATATATTTTACTGATTTAGTGTCTTCTTCTGCATGACAAGATCGCAGCATGTCAGTGCACACTGACCTTTGCGGAGGAAGAACCTATCATGCAGCGTACCACGCTGGTTGCGAACACCTCCAACATGCCTGTGGCTGCACGAGAAGCCTCGATCTACACAGGCGAGGTCGGAGGCTAGATGTAGTCAGACGTAAACGGAGTATGTCGCAAGTTGGGAATGATGTCAATACATAGAATTCATACAATTGCAATCAATTACATATAACATCATATAACATCATATAACTATACACAATAAATAGGTGAATCCCATCTCTTCCGTTGCATCGGGGCATGGTTTGTGGACAGTGGAGAACGCTTGGCAGCTGTCAAACAACCCAGGTGTGACCACTGCAGAATACTTCCGAGACATGGGCTACAACGTGCCTAGGCGGAGTTGTCAGCAGGTTACAGCATGTTGCATTCCATGCTTTCAGTTTTTGTCCATCGCTCCCACCTGAGACACTGACGCTTTGGCGAAGCATCACACTGACAATGTAGTTCTGTTGTGAAGATGCTACATGGCGCAGGATGTGTTTTTTGTTTGTGAGCAGATACTGGCAGTACAACAGCGTAACATGTGTAACAGTTCAACCCAAGCCTACTCAACACATGAGTTATACATGAATTATCGCCAATCCCTCTTAGGCCTCTCTCAATCGTCTCAATCGACCTGCTATGGTTCCGCAAGAGCTAAGGTGGCCATGATGGCAGACAGCACCTCTCGCTGGGCTGAGGCCTTGCGTGAGATCTCAGGTCGATTGGCCGAGATGCCTGCTGATGCTGGCTACCCCGCCTACCTCGGAGCGCCGATCTGTCGGTTTTACTATGTTTTTTCGCTTCGGTTTTGTGCAGGTTGAGACCTGGTGAAGGTATTTTACATGGTCCCCTGGATATTTACGGCACTTTGCTATTCAGTAAAGAACAAGTATAGCCTATAGCCTATAGCCTATAGCACTCAAAAGCAAACTTGAGGCAGGACTTTGTCCTCGCGTTTTTTCTTCCATGTCCTGGCAGCTCACGATTCATCATCCATCATTTGGCCTTTGAGAAACCAGGAAACCTCATCTGAAAACGGCAGGAGCACGACTGGCGTCCTTCTATGAGCGAAGTGGACGAGTGCAGTGCTTGGGCAATCCTCCTCGTGAGGGCTCCATCACGATTGTAGGAGCAGTGTCGCCACCAGGCACAATGAATCCGAGGGAATCCAAGGGAATCTGAAGAAATCTGGGAGAGTCAAGTCAGTTGTGTCAGAAAGGATCAGCAGGAACCTTCGGAAGGCCGCTGACATTTGATGACATTTGAGCTATTAGACCTTTGGCGCCTTGGGACATCTTTGGACAGTGATATCATGTGATATCCAAGTATTTCATGTCAGTTTAAGGCGTCATCAGGGCTTCCGACGCGACAATGTTTTGATTGCAATTTAGTTTTTTATAGTTTTTTGCCAAAGCAGGACCTGCTACCTATCCGATACCTATCCCCTTCAAGCAGAAAGCACCGCCTTCAAGAGACTCATCCTTGGCTCAGGCGGTGACTTCACCGATCCCGTGACTTCTGCAACATTGAGCATTGTGCAGGTCTTCTGGGGTTTGGACAAGCTTCTTGGCTGAAATCGCCGAGGGAAAGAGATGGAATCGAAACAAAGCAAGTCTTGGAAGACTCATTTGTGGACAATGGGTGAAATTGACAATCGTTCGCATGGGTTGCGCGTCATGGCAGCTCCTGCAGTGCATCGCATTTGGAGATCTCCATCCATCCGTGCAAGTTGCTTCAGTTCAGTTTCAGTTCACTTGAAGACAGGCTTTCAACAGACTGGCGAAAGCTCAGTCAATACGACTTAGGAAGTTGGCACAGCGCAAGCACTTCCCTGCGATCAATTGGAACATCTCTTTCTCCAAGTACATCCGTACCTGGGCTTTGAAACTTTCTGAAGCGATCCCGGTTACTTTCTATTTCAAGATCCACATCCAACTTGATCGTCCTGGCTGCCCTGACTTAGATGATGGTTGGGACATGTTGGGACCTTGATGGGTTGATCAGGCTGCATGTTGAAAGGCTGACAGTACGACTTAGAGTGACTTACCATTCAATCGTCGACTGAAAGGTGTCTTGGAACCGTACTTCGAGAAGTACGACACCGAATACAGCAACTTGACTCACAATGGTTCAAGCTAAGAACATCACCATGATGCTGTCACCTCTCCAAATTGTGACAAGCTGTATCAAACTGTTAGGATGTAGCCGTAATTGTTGTCCCTCGCTGCTACTATCAGATAAATGACCATACACATTCACATGCGAACCGTCCGAACAAGGCTTCGTCTTCACGATATCAAGCATGATAGTGGCACTTCGATTTCTTAAAAACTTGAAACATGTCAGTGGATTGTTCAGCCAGCACCCTAAAGCGGTTTGCGAGTCTGGAATGAACCTGTGAAGATTGACCTTAAAAAGGCATGCTCCAGCAAAAGATGAAAGAGATCTTGCAAAAGGAGGATGACTTGCAAGAGATTGTCCAGTCCCTCGGCAACCGTCAGAGTTCAAAGCGCGACGCTTTTATCCTGGCAATGGTGGAAATGATAATGGTGGCAGGTCCCAATTTGCTCACAGACTCTGGGGGCTAAGCTGAGGTTGGTTGGCAAGGACTCCTTGTCAGAAGATCAGAAATGCACTTTGGAAGTTGCCAAGATCATCAGAGAAGTGCCTTGGCCCACAGATGAACTGGTCTCCTGGTCACGTGGGTCATGTGCCCTCAAATTCTTAGAAACTGTCGTTGTCGATGACACCACATCACTTCAGGACTTCTTGCAGCAGAACGGCTTCACTGAGTATGACTTCATGTGTCCTTTGGCCAAGACCATTGGTATGATGAAGGTCATTGCAACTTGGCAAGTCCAAATCCGAGCTGTGCATTCAATTGCTCTATGGGATTCCAGTCTTTTCGCAGCGGATGATGTGGAGTAACTATGTGTTCCGAATAGCTCTAAATCATTCTAAATCCAAATACTGTACTTGCTGTCCTCGATATCCCACCTGCAGTCGAGCTGCTTGCGCCAGACAAGAACATATTTGCTGGCTCAGGTCTGCTTGTATGCAGTGAAATCTGACAGTTGGGAGGAGATATCATGCGATGCAATAAATAAATAAATACATAAACATAAATAAATAAATAACTAAATTAATTAAATAAATAAATAAATCCAATAGATACATTAAATACATAAAAAAATAAACAAATAAATGAATAAATAAATAAACAAATAAATAAATAAATAAACAAACAAATAAATAAATAAATAAACAATAAACATGTATATATATATATATACACACCAAATGTACATGAATATACAAGAAAACTGACAGGGCCGAAGATGGGATGATCTGATAGCGAGCTGGGCGCAGTTGGGTCGGGTCTACCACCAGAGCCGTGGCTGCACTGGAGACTTTGCCAGATCAACATGAGGTGGGCTTCCACGAAGCAGCTCAGAAGATGATGGCAGAGCTGACTGGTGAGCACAAGGCACCTGATGGCATTTGCGTTTTTGGAGCAGAAAAAAGAGAACGGATGAAAAAGATGAGAAAAGGAAGAAAAGGTGTCAACAAATCTTGAGAAATCAGCGTGTGGCTCTGCGTTGGACCCTATGAGGTTGGCTGGAACACCATCAATTCTGCCATGAAGGAGCCTTTCTTATGCTTTTCATCTATATGACGTTCCTAAAATGAGGCTACTCCAAATCATCCAATATTAGACCATTTGAGTATTGAAACCCATGATTATTTGTATATACAGGTCTCTGTGTGTGTAAGTGCAAGTGTAAGTGTAGAAGCACGTATGTATATATCAATGTGTATATACGTCTACATATATATATATTATATTGATATATTATAAATTATTGTAATATTTTTCGTTCAGTTCTGCTGTACCTTCCTATCAAGTATTGCTTCCATTCTTCCAACCCGGAAGACTCGCTGCTCCTGGGAATCTCTGACACGCCAAAGTGTGTACATGCAGTGCTTGTAAGATGGATTGTAAGGCAAGCTTAGGGACAGATAAGGACAGAAGGTTCATGTCAACTGACTAGAATCGGCAGGACATGATCAAAAAGATCACAGACATGAAGTTCGAGCTGCCTCGGCAATCAGAGGCCTATTGCGTCGGCGCAGACAAACGGTGAAACACGGATCAAGTACATTTTGTTGGGCCTAGGGCCACTTCATTCGTACTGGAAAGCCAGCTTGTATTGCACGGCAGTATGAAGCGCTTTATGTCATTTTGGATTCATGTCACGTCATTATATTTTTTGGCTTCTTCTGCGCAATTCACTTTCGAACAACCTTTGCTTTCCAGAATTCGTGCGAAATATGTGGAGCCAAGCCACGGGCATCGCTTTGACTGAAAATGCAAGACTTCAGGATAGTATATATTTAAGACACGTAGTTCGGTCACTGCAGAATCGCAGGCGATTTAATTAGCGAAGAAGCGTGTCAGAACATGTTTCATCTCGGCAAACACTGGTTGTCTGCGCCAAGCGTGAGAGAGCAATAATTGGTACATGTGAATTAGTACGTGTTTCTAATATTATGCATACTGGTTAGAAAAAGTATAAAATAAGCATATCATATATGCATCAAGCGTCATATTCCACTACGTTCTGGGTCGTGTGACGGAGCTCCTGCTAGGAGCACTACAAGCGCACCTTCGTGGCTCTGCATGATGAGGTGCTCGCTGCCTTCCGGACCTTGTCAGAGGACAAGTGAGAGCAAGGCCAGGGGCGGCCACAGGGCGGCCAGGATGTGGGAAATGGGAAGAACCAGCAGGTTGGACAGGTGCAGATATGGGGTGGCCGTTTCTTTTTGTCACTTGCAAGTATTTTAGTACGTTGTTGATGTTTTTCTTCCTGTGTGATTTGTTGGTTGTAGACCGTTAGTATTTGTTTGTTGTGGTTTCTGGGCGGTAGACTGTTGATGGGGGCTAGTTGGTCGTGACTCGTTGCTGTTGTTTTGTTGTTCATACTGTTGCTACTGTCGCTACTGTTTCTACTGTCGCTACTGTCACTACTCGCTCCCGCTGTCGCTTCCGCTGTTGTTGTTGTTGCTGCTGCGGTGGTGGTGGTGGTCGTCGTCGTCCTCGTCCTCGCCCTCGTCCTCGCCGTCGCCGTCGCTGTCGTTGTTGCTCTCGTCATTGTTATCATCGTTATTCTTGCCCTCGTCGAGTACGAAATTTGGAAGTAGTGCCTGTAATTAGGCACTTTAATCCTATTGCGCATGCAGACACACACACACACAAGGGTGCTTGCACTGACAGCTGCACAGATGTCCAAATCTGCGCCACTGGCAGGCAACTCTTGAGATACTGTGAGAATGCAGTCTTCTGATTCACTGCATGCATTCTCTATGTGGGGTGAATACGCCCAATGGAAGAAATTTGTGAAATTGTTTTGACATGTGTGCCATGCTCGCTGGCTTGACGCTTGATAAGCATCAAGTGGCATTAAGAATCATTGCTTCATAGATTTGTCATGATTTGTTCTTTCGACATTTTTCGACAAAAAGACTCAAAAAGGCATTTTGTCATCCCATTGCGAGAATGCGCAGACACCAAGGGCTCCGACCAGTCTTTTGACTGGAGCCGGCTGCAAACCATGTGGCCGAAAGCAGGAAGTAAGATGAAATAAGGTGCAACTAGACATAGAATGAAATGATATGAAATAGATGCAACATTATGCAACATGAAGCCATGCAACAATGCTAAACATCAATGCCGGAGCAGGAGGATAAAACGGCGCTGTGCAATCTGGTGCACCCGCTGACAGTCGATTTTGGCTTGAGGGTGGCAGATAACGCTCCTGCCAGAGCCCATCTTTTATGCTTGGAAGGGAAAAAGAACGCTTTGGTGAACCACTTTGGTGAACAGCTGCAAGCAACATTTCTTGTATAAGCGTTTGACAGGTTGTGAGTACAATGATAGTTGAGTACCACTGCAGATTTGGCAACAGAATTGACTGGATTGTGGGACCAAGTTGTTGAATGTACCAGTTGCTGCTAGTGACTTTGATTCTTCCTGCCAGACCTCAACAGACTGAACCCGCTTCAATGCTTCCGTTTTTCATTTTGTGAGGGGGCTGCTTCCCGACGCTGTTTTGCGTTCAGCTTAGTGGCCGGATATAAGCAAACCAGACACTATACCATGCTGTCTTCGGAGACAGGGAAACGAACGCGTCAGCTTTGTCTTCTGTGTTTGTCAAATCAGAGAATGTACAAATACCATCAAAGTATGCATATATGATCATATATGCCATATGCATATTGTATGCCTGTATGATCCTGTATGCATGTGACAATGTGCACCCTGCATGTACACGGGTTTCGACAGCCACGCGAATACTTTGGGGATGACCTCGGAAAGGGACAGGGATTGAAGGGGGAAGCGCTCCTGTCTTCGAGCGTGACATACCCACTGCATCCCACTGCTGAAAAAACCCTCTGCCATCCTCTGCATCTTTGTATCTCTTTGCTTAGTGCGTTGGTATTACTTTTTCTCGGCTTTTTGCACTGCCATTCATTTGTCCTGACTGAGCTGAGTTGCATCAGCTGCTTGAGCCACCCAACAGCGCGCACGAAGCACTGGGATCACTGATCACTGGGTAAATGAACAATGTTAGCAAGTTATGTAAGTTATGGCTAGTGTACGAACAGCACAGTACTGGGGCTCGTACTATCACAATCGAGATGTGGCTTTGATTGGCTACCATTGCCATTTTTTGTGCCATTTTCTGCATCTCCGAGGTCTTCCTTCCAGAGCCATCTGAAGTGCCTCTGGATTCTGCGACGCAGGGTTTCCGGCGGGTGCAGGTTCCCCTCGTGGGTTTCGCAGAGCATCAACATGTATCAGCAGTATCCAGAGCAAGATAACTTCAGGATAGTTCCAACTGGGAGGTGATCCAGGCAGAATTTTGGCATGTAACAGTGGATAGCCCTTTCAAATCAAAAGCTGGTTGTCTGGGACCACCAAACTGCACCGTGTATACGATGTCCTTGTGGCGGAAATGAGATTGCAAATCATTTGCAGTGGATCTCTTCAGAGTCCTACCAGAGCACTGCAGCCTGGAGGTCGGCCATACTGTGGTGGGGAGAATGGAGCCAGAGCAGGCGAAAGATGGGAGTTTCCAGTCAGCTGAAGACGCTTTGTTTTTGGGGGGTCATGAAAGGGAAAGGTGCGAGCAACGCAACGTGACAATTCTGGCAACGCGCATGAAAATGCATTTTATCACGAAAGATAGCGGTAGCTAGATGGAGTTTGGAGTTACTCTTGCTTCAGCAAAAGGAGGGGGTCTGCACAGATTTTCACTCGAACCCCCCTCCTTCCCCCTCCTCAACCCAGATGGTCACGGGCTCAAATCCTGCCGGGTCTCTAGGCAATCTGTATTCAGCTTTTCAACTCCCATCAAAATCCCATCGTGTTTCCAGGCTCATATGAACCTTAGCTTTCGTTCACCCCCCCTTGGGCCTCAAGAGAAACCAATTCCGATTTATATGATTTCACAGCTTGATCGATAAAGGCATGATCGCAGGCGGATGTAAGCAGGATTGAAGGGAGGCCATTTGTCGACAACTATGAGAAATGTCAATGGTACTGGTGGGTTAGGTCCAAGCTTTGGTTGTGGCTCTGGATCCATTGGACCTCCAGGTTGGTCTCACTTCTTTGCTTCGTCGCTGGGGGCGAGCAGGCTCGGGGTCGGCTCAACAGCTGTGAGTTGCCAACAGATTCTTCAACAAAGCAACGGGGGTGCAATTTGAGATATTTCGAGATGGACAGTATCAGATGAGTCGAACCCGAAAGGATCAGCAGTAGAAGGAGCTCTGCGACTCCAGGGCTGGGTGCTGATGCAGCGAATCTTGTCCCTCCTGACAAGGCGCTCTGAGATTCTTTGAACTGGAACATGTGCAACATGTGTTGAGTTGTGGTAGTGGGGGAAGGACAACATGATACCCTCCTTTTCACACAAGGGCTTTCTCACCTTTGCATTTTGTATCCCATGGTGTTATCCAAAGGGACAGGCTCTTAAAGATTCCAAGAAGACTTTCTGCAACTGAATTTTCATCAACATTCTTTATACAGAATGGACATGAATGCACTATGACTTAAACAATCTTAAACAATCTTAAACATACTTACTGTATATAGTTAGTCTATGACACTATTGTAATATATTGTCATTATGATAGACTCGCTGCCAGGGTGCCTCCGTTGATTCATCCTTGTGACCGATAGACCTGCTTTGAATCAACCATTTTGACTTCATACGTTGTCCACCTTCCTTCCTATTCCTTCATCCTCCAGTCAAGTCATGTCAAGTCATTCTGAGGCCCTGTTGCCGTTTTGATGTCACACTGTTGAGGCGTCGCCTTGCGGAGCCAGGCCTATTTTATGCACAACCATTTGGTATAGGGGTAACGGGAAGAACTCAGAAGAACCGAGCATTTTGACGGATCCTGCAGGAACTGTGCAACCGTTGCTTTTCAATTGAATGCTTTGATGTGGTGTTTGATACCTTTGCGTCTGGACACTTGTCTTCGTTGGAAGAGCATCCGATTCTAATTCTTCTTGCCGATTGAGGATGTTTGATGTGCAGGTCGAGGTCCATTGCTTGCATGGCATCCCAATGCTCCTGAACTTGCTTCCGTGTGCCGCGGTCATGTAGCAGTGCATCGTCAGAAGCTCAAAATTTGTGTGACTCATGTCCAAAGCTCTGAGGTGTTTGACAACATTCCTAAATACAGGAAGCTATTGTAATTCAGAGGCAGCTGTTCTAAGAGGCAGCTACTGTGATTACTGCCAAATGCAGCGTTTCATTCGGCTTCTTTGAATCTGTTTACTACTTTATTTTCCAATGTACCCTGCTGACATGCACAAAGTGGAGTAAGGTCTGGGTGACGGTCTTATGCGCGAGGCAAGCACAACCCACCTTCACGTCGAGGCAAATGGCTTTTATGAGGTTGACCGACATTTGTTTGATGCAGAGTTCATGTTGCAGACCAATGACATGTTCAGCACCGGCAGGGGCCAGAAAGCAAAACATAAGTTGTTGTCTTGGCCTGGCTCAGATGCGGTCTATTCTTTGCGTGGCATGGCAGCCATGTGACTTGAGGAGCACTTTAGCAGCACCTTGTCTGCCAGATGCATAGGGCTACGCTGATGAGACACGCGTCTAGCTTGGATCATTGTCGCAACTTCAATGCATTTTTTTGTTAGCAGTAAGCACTGTAAGCAAATTTATAGGAGACATGCCCTAGGCATCAGGCAGGTGCGTCTCAGACGGTGACCATGCATTCGAACAGGTCGCTGGTTCAGACGCCATTGCACTCTGGCGTGCAAACGGTGCTTCATCTGGCGGCTGGTTGCGTGTTTGGGCTCTTGCCGGAGAGGCGCACATCGGAAAGGAGGTTGGTGGGGCCTGGAGAAGGTTTCCTCTCCACATTTCTCCACACCTGTTTCCTTGTTTGTTTGATTTTGTTTGTCAACATAGATGACAACCTGGGCTTGCTGTTTGTTTTGTTTTTTCATATCATACTTGTGTGCGCTGTTTTCATGTCAACCACTCATTCAAAATTATTAAACATAGGTAGATCTCTGATGTTCTTCCCCACTCTTCTTTGGTTGTGGATGCAGTTTGTTCATCACTAGATTGATGATCCTCCATTTCCAATACATACTTCGGAAATAGACAGAGATAGAGAGAAGAGACTAAGCATGACATGGGTTATACGACGATCGAGAATTCAGGTTCTTATACTATTATGATTCTGATGGTCTTCTCACTTGATGTCTTATCAGTTTCTTAATCTTGGTCGAACTATATGTGAACCGATAATTGATCGACAATTGATGTCAACAATTGATGTCCCTTGGCCATGCGGAGTTTCGTTCAGGCCTTTGGCTCTTCCGCTTTGTCATGGGCGCCAGATGGCCGGCTCCTGGCAGCAGGGGGACCATTTGGTGCTGCGCGGTGGCCAAGAACTCCTGCCGAGCTAAGCAACCTTGTAAAAAAATGTAAAGAAACCATAAAAAACCGAGTAAAGCAAGCCAAGAAGAGCCAAGAGCATGGCAAAGCGGCAAAGACACAAATGCAAGAATAAATTAAACATCTCTGCGTCACATGTATCCAATCTTGCGGTATATGTTTGATTTGTTCCCAACAGCGATTCTGTTGGGTTTCAATCTCTGGGGCTGGGAGTGGTGCCAGCAAAATGCAAGATCCGGAAAACTGGAACACTGCCGGAACCTCGCTGGAACCCCGTTGGAACCCTGCTGGGACGTTGCTGGAACCTCGCTGCTGGAACCTTGCTGGAATGTCGCTGGAATGTCGGTGGAATGTTGGTGGAACCTTGCTAGAGCCTTGCTAGAGCCTCGCTGGAAAATTGCGGAAATCTGAAACCTTGCTGGAACCTCGCTGGAACCCTGTTGCTGGAACCCCTGGCTGGAACATCTTTTTGGGAACCGTTTTTCTTTTTATATTGTTTCTTGCTTTGCTTATTGTGCCGGGTTGTGATGTTGGAAGTCTGGCCTGAACTTTGTTGGAGCAGTTTTGCAACCATGCTGGAACCTATATATTATATGAAGGCAACTTCTGCATTTTCTTTGGGTTTCCTTTTGCTTCTTAATTTTTTGTTGTGGCAGGCAATTAAAGACGATGATCCCTTGCTGAGACTGTGATGCTGGAATCCTTGCCTGAACCTTTGAAGGAACCCTTTGCTGGAACCCTTGCAGGATTGCCTTGCCCTGCAGGATTTCCTTTCAGGAAGCCTTGCAGGAACCTTTCCGGAAGCCATAATAAAACTTGCGGATTTTGTTTGAGTTTTGTTTTAATAGTTTGCATTTTTCTCTTCTTGTAATGTGCAGGGCTGTTTCATGTTTCAGCAATTCCTAACCATGGAACCCTGAAAAATCTGGAGCGATAGACCCTGGAATTCTGGAACCTTGGAACTCTGAAGCCCTAAAAACTTGGAAACCTGCATCCTTGGGATCATGGTGCAAGCTCTGGAACCCTGTAATCCCGGAACTCTGAAATCTTGGATCTTGGCAACCATTGAAACCTGCAACCTTGGATTCCAGGAGCCCTGCAACCTTGAAACTTTGGAACCCTGCAACCTTAGAATTCTACAACCCTGGAGCTCTGGAATTCCGAAACCTTCGACCCTTTGCAAATCTGGAACCTTTGTGCCTGCTTGCCGTGAACCCTGATAAACTTGCGCGCTGGAAACCATCAAACTTTATCTGAAACTTTGAACTTTGGGACTCGCATAGTATGGATCCCTTTGTCCGTGGAGTCTAGGAACCAGGAAACTTGGAGTGCTGGAACTATGAAACTCTAGAGTCATGGACTTTTGGAATCCCGAACTTGGCCCCTTGCAACCTTAGAGCCTTGCTACCCTGGCCGGAAACCGAAAACCTTGTGAAACACTTTGAACCTTGGAACCTTGTGAAACTGTAGAATTGACGCTTTACATCGCTTTACTATGGATCATAATGTGTTTTGCATTTGCTTTGCATGGTGCTGATCATTTCGTTGTTGATGAGCCAAACCAAGACGATTACACGTCCGGAACCTTGATGCTTGGTACAGTACCTGGAACCCCAGAACCCTGGCAATCTAGAACTCTGGAACCTTGGAACTCTTGAAACCTGCAACCTTGGCAACTATGGAATCCTGGAGTCCTGCAAAACCTTAGAACCTTGCCCGATAACGTTGCAACCTTGGAATCCTGGAACCTGCTTTTGGGTTGCAAAGCTGAGTTAATATGCTGTACAGTATGGTGCAGTATGGGAGCGATACCACTTGAATGTAAATGCGCTTTAACGCAGCTGGTTGTGCAGCGGGAAAACAGTGTTTAACCACAGTTGAGGTCCATGTCTTGGGGCCCCACAGTGAGCTCATTGGTCAGCAGGCCACAGCCTTGGATCACGGTGACTTTCATTGCATCACCGCTGTTGGTTTTGGGGCAAGCGGCTAAGCTAAGCAGCCTCAACCATTGCAGGAAGTAGGCTACTGATGGCTACTGACGAACATATAAGACCAGCAGTACCGCCAAACATGATTGCCTGTTCAAGCGATGCGATCCGGTAAGAAAAACTACAGACTTGGAAGAGATCATGGGAATGAATTTGGGCTGAACGAATGCAGTGGACATATGTGGAGCATGTGCCACTTCGTGCTTTGCAATGCTTGGTGTGTTCTCTGTGAAGAACTACCAAGGAGCTGCCCAGCCATTTTATTCGCCTTCGGCGCTGGTTCAGCGGAGGCAGAAGCCCGCAGGATACAGATTTCTTGACAAATAACACGCCTTTCCTGCAGTCAATTTCTCAATTATATACTTGAAAAAGTTGAAGTGGCTTTCAGGAGTTGTAAAGGTTAGGTCAAGTATGCAACATGATAGACCGATGATGGATCGTCCCTGCCGAGAAATATCTGGCAAACAGTGGGTACGGTATGATACTGTGGATGTATGTGGGAATTGGAACATTTGAAACGTCAATGCGATCAAATTGCACTGTGCTCATGCTGGACTCTTCCTCTTTGCACGCCAGGGGCTGTGCTGCGAATAGCTTGGTCTCCCGAGGCGACATTGTTGGCGGCAGGGAGCCCCAAAGAGGAGCCTTTTGTCACAGTTTTCTTGGACACATTTGGATACATTTGGACATGTCAATGTGTGTTTTCATTGTTTTTCTTGGCCAATGTTTTCCCCAAATCACTTTAGGTCATGATTAGAGGTGTCAGACATCTGACAGCGACAAAGAGGTAGAAGTGGAGCACCCTTTGGACTTGCTATGCTGAGGTGCTCCATCGTGGCAACGAACCGCTTGTAAGGCTTTGGAAGACCCAAACCTGGGAGGCCAGGGAAATGGACAGAGGGATGCAGATGGTTTTGTTCAATGTGGCTGAACAGTGACATGATATCCGACTCGCGGTCGAGCGACTTTCCTGGGTTCAGCTTGCGTTGCCACGTATTTGGCTTCACACACTACCCTTGAATCGCAGTAAAAAAGACTCACTAGCCGCCACTAGCCCAGACCATCCCAGACCATCCCAGACCATCCCAGACCATCCCAGACCATCCCAAGCCTTTTTTCTGCTCTGTTTCGACTCCCTGGCGTCACTGGTTCACTGGTGTGAGGTGGCTGTACACGTTGGACTTGGATGGGTTCCTGCAGGACTACCAGGCCATTCTTGAACTGCTTTGAACCGCTTTGAACCACTCTTTGGAATTCTTTGGATGTACAGTATTTGATCATTTGTATGCAGTAGATATTCCTCGTCGATTCACACATGACCTGAAGAACAAGCCGAAGTTTGGGATTATTTCATATTCATATTATTCATGCCATTGCTCTTGGTCATTGGCTAAGTCATGCTAAGTTCAACTTTACGCATAAGCGGTGCCGCTTCCATTGAACTGGGGCCCAAACAGTTGTGCGCTTTTTCTCTTTTCCCCCACAAAGGCTTCTCCTTAGCATGGTTGAATGGCGACACACTGCTCGCAACTGGTGGTGGTCATCTGGTGGAGATCGGCATAGGCCCAGCCAAAAGATGCACGAAGCATCTGGCACAGTTCCACACAAATCTGTTTTGATCCACTTTGCCTTTCCACATTTGGGGCTATGAAGCAAACAGGAGAGTGTGCAAGCACGACTAGACAATCCTTCAATGCGTTGCTACCCGTCTGCAGGAAGTCCGGGTGTTGTGAATGCAGGCAATGCTCACTTGGGCCAGGAGATGGCATTCCAGATTGAGCGATTCAATGGAAAGCAGATCAGTGTGATGGTGTTACTAGTATGGTGTTGTATATGATTATATCATATTATATCTATAGATATTCAACTCAGTCATAATGTTTACGTCAAAACGTTTCGTTATTGGATCGTTTGCGTTTTTTGCCTTTCAAACCACAGTGTTTGTTTGTGTCATGATGCTTTGATACTGTAGGACTCTAGGCCTTTATTCCCTGCCAACATCTGCAAAGTATCCGCGTTTCAAAGCTGAACCCCTCTGATCCGTTGATCCAAGATGGTCCAAGATGGTCCAAGATGGTCCAAGATGGTCCAAGAATCTCAGCGCAGGACACGACCCTACTGGGTCTGTCTGGCGCCGAGTCAGAGGTGAGAGCTGTACCGCTAGCTCAGGACGAAGGGCTGAGACACAGCTTTCGAACTGGCCATAAAGCCATCATAAAACCGATAAAACGAGCACCGGTGACAAGTTATCAAGGGATAATCCATGACAATCCAATCCAATTTCAATCACAATCCAAATATCCAAAAAGCAACAAGACACTTACACTACTGGTCACTACTCTAGTGTCTAGGACGAAGGGAGGTTTTCCATCTTGCTTCGGAGCTTAATGTAAGGTACCTGTAGGATCTTGTAGGCAAGACCAAGACACCTGGAGACAAGAAAGCAAGTCATGTACAACACACCTGCTGAACATCCAGCAAGTTCTAGCAACTCCCAGTGCAGTGACAGCAGCTTCCTACATGGGAGCTTACAAAAAGATGAGCTGCCCCGCACCATCAGGCTGAAAAATAGAGCCACACCTTTGGCCTTTCACTATTGAAACATATTGAAACCAGATGTTTGTCCAGCCTTGGAACTTGTGGCATCTTGTAACTAATGTTGAATGCTTTCCCAAAACTTATCCTATCTCTGTGCTTCAAAGGCTTCAAACACTTCAGATATGCCATGCCACGGCCATGTCTCAAAGTCATCTCGTAAGCTCCAGGATGCAACGGTGCAAGAAGTGGCAGTTTGCCCCCGCACAACGCAGCGTGTGGCCTTGCGATTAGACAAGCGAAGCGAGGTGTGTTGTGGGAAACCAAGGGATGGAGCTTGGGTCGTGTGGCTTGCGGCAGGAAAAGACAAAGGCTAGGCCTAGGCTGAGTGACGCACGCAACAACCCTTAGCACGCTTGGCATTTCACCGCTCAGGATACCTATTGAAGTCTTCAACATAGGGTGTGAGACAGACAATTTTACCATGTTGGACTTTGGGACTGCAAAGGGTGCATTCTGCTACGCCTGGTATGCGTCATGCCAGGTTTTTATCTATGAGCGAGCTACCTGCGGTTTGGCAGGATGGTCACAACGAGAGCTTCAACCTCAGAACATCTCAGAACATCTCAGAACATCTCAGAACATCTCAGAACATCTCAGAACATTCAGAACCTTCCTGCAAACTTGCGAAACCAGACGGTGTGTTGCCAGCCAGAAAGCATGGTCCCAAAGTGGCATGGCTGACTCTGTTAAGCATGGAGTGCAAGAACATCCAAGAACTACAAAACATAGGCAGTAAAAATTGTCAAGCTGGCAGAAGAAGTCTGGAGTTCTGTGTCGTATCATGTCGTATTTGGGATCTTTTGCCTCTGTCTTCACTCAAGGCATCTGCCTATGTTTTCAAGGGCAATTGGGCAATTTTCATTTTGCTAGAATTGGAGTCTGCAAAGTCCACAGTAAGTCCTCCTGGTCTTCCAAATTATCCCAGAAGGCGAGTTGAAAGATAAGGCAAGAAAGCAATACATAAAGCGATCGCATTGAGCATATTGAAGTAGCCTGGGTTAGTTCGGTCTTACGATTCCTAGATTCTTGTTTGTTGTGATTCATCCTGAGAAATCTGAGTGGAACATAGATGAAACATGATGAAACTAGTGGACACATATGTGGAAACACCTTGGCCTTGTCCAAACTCAGTGTTGTCCAAACAGTGAGCTGCTTTAAACACCTTATAACATCTTATAACATCTTTAAACATCTTGCAACTCACTGTGTTGCAGTTTGTTGCGAGGCTGATGCCCTGTGGACGCTTAGCCACCCAGGGTGCCTTCCCACAAGCGCTTGCCTTCGCAGAGAAGGCCAAGGTCATTGGCAGTGCGAACAGCACAGAAGGCCCATTGGATCACAGTCCCATTTGTGAAAGCGGTTTGCATATGTTTATATGATTTATATGCATACACATTATATTCCCATATATTCCCATTGTTTTCGAACGCTTTTGTATTCATGTCTAAAAACAGACATGTGCTATCGTCTTGCACGTTTATCCCCCGGTTCGTTTCCCATGAAAAACCTTTCAACCCACTGCTGAGATCAGCGCAAAGCTTTTACATGTTGTGACATGCATTTCTGCTGATGATACATCCGATCCCAAATCCAGTTGGTTTCCTGATCAAAGACTGCAGCACTTTTGGGAGTGAGCTTTCTGAATACCAAACTGCTCTGAAAGTCTTGGTTTCCACATCTGTGTTTTGCGGAAATCATCACCAGTCCTCACTGGCTTTTTTGTCTACATACTCTGTTCTCTTGGGCCAAAGGCTCTCTGCTTGCGGTCCATTGGCTCTTTGACTCAGGGCACAATGAGGTTGGAGAAACAGCTGCAAAACAAAATTTGACAAAACAGTACGAAATTGTAGGGTAAACATGGGTAAACAAGATCAACGAGATCCCTATATTGTAGTGGAAAAAGGGCACATGTTACACATGTTCTTGAGGTTTCTTGTTTCAGATTTTGCAGTGCTCGGTTCTGATTGCAAGTTTGCGAAGCAAGTCTTTGTCATTGAGTTCTTTGTTTTTTTTGCTGCGCTATCTAGCTTTTCTTTCACCCCGGAGATGTTCTATTGTTGTCATATGAATATGTTTTTAAAAATTTGTTGCTGGGGACTGCATCTTGTCTTTCCTGATCTTGTTGTTTACTTTGTTCAGAGACCTACCAAGGATTCACTCCTTTGGATCGGCAAAATAATCCTTCGAAGAATCGGAAAAATATCGACGATGAATTTTGGAACTCGCACAACATCTTGTGTAGTTGGGGCATGTTGGGGCAGCTAGCCCCAGCCCGTTGACTCTGGTCTCAAATCAAAGCAGGGCACGTTCGGTTATTGGCTGAGTTGGCTGTCCTTGAAGGTGAGAACGTATCCATTTCACTACTTGCCTGCAAAGCTCTTGCAAAATGGTGCAGCCGATGCCTAAGTTTGAAGGACAATTGAGAAGTGTATTTAGCCCCAGCGGTAATGCAACGACTCTAGACCGTTTGGGATCCAACCTTTGAAGTTTCTTCTGCCCTGGCTGGCACCTGGTAGATGGATAGGAGCTCTAAACGGGAGATGGATACGCTGCTTTGCCGCTTTGCCAGCTGAGGATGCGAATGCACTCTTCTAGATCTCCTAGCAGCAGTGGCTGAACGCTGCACCATGCTGCACCGGAAACATTTTGCAGAGATCTCTGGTTTGGTCAGAGCAGATCTCTGCAGTGTCAGCTCTCCAAGCTAGAAAAGACTTCGCCACGAGATGCCACGAGCTTCCAGGGAATTGCTGGATCGTAGGCGGTATTGTAAGATAGCAACTGTTTTAATATGTTTTAATTGCAAGCTGTAATGGTATACTATACAATATGCAGTATACATGTGCAAATAGCATAACCTTGTTGGATATCCAACTTCATGCAGTATATTTTGTGCATATATGCATGTATATGCCGCTGTGCATATCATATGTTCCACTGGTTCATTTTGGCTCATATTCACAAACCAATGTGAGCATTAAAAAGTACATGTTGCATTGCAATTTCAATAGTTGTG
>Ga0126342_10007815_pt1:0-17500 | contig 19137 bp, 19 predicted proteins | sample Cyp1metagenome_FD_92528 | JGI IMG/M metagenome (GOLD analysis project Ga0126342, IMG submission 92528) | Coral microbial communities from Lord Howe Island, Old Settlement Bay, Australia - Cyphastrea 1 metagenome | ecosystem: Host-associated > Invertebrates > Cnidaria > Coral ... | reverse complement strand
CTCATTTCGGTGCCCGGTTTGTCATGAAATGTATTGGGAAATCTGGTTATCACCTGCATTAACTTGCCCTCCCCAGACGTTCCCAGGTACATTTCCTCAACAACGCAACAAGTCAAAGGAACAGGCCTCCGAGAAAGCTGTCGCGAGCCGTCTCAGCTTGCATTCCACACCACGGCGGCGCAGGGGGAGAAGACCTGACCATCGGCGCATCGAGTCAAGAGAAATGGAAAGGCAGGATCAGGGAGGATGAGAGGCCCCTGAGCCCTTGAGGATCCCCGAGGTTCCTGCAGGAATTGCAAGAGAAGTGCTTGGGAGATGGTAGTGATGTCAGGTTTCATTTTTTCTCACCACTATCATCCAGCCGCCCCCCCGGGGCTCAGCTGCCAGGTATGAACTACACAAGCTACACGCGTGAAAACGATTGGACGTCCAAGGAGGCCAATGCCCAACAGAATTGCCTGGCGACTGGGACAACGAACCCCAGCTTGTCTTCTGCAACCTCGCTTCGTAAACATGTTAGTTCTGATAAGACCTGAGCCAAGTCCGAATGAGTTTTTTTGTTCTTCTTCTGGCTCTGGGCAATTAATTAGGCGAGTGACTGACAATGATGGAACCCAAGTTGTTGGCAAACCCGAGTTCTTGGGAGTGAAACATCCATCTTTATCTGGTATGGGCCCCTCATTGGATTTGACATGACATATTTGAACTTATGACCCAGTTGGGGCACTGCCACCGAAAAAGGCACCATCAAGTGAGAGTGTTTTATCCAGAGTCAGTACCATGAAACGGATTTGTCGTAAAGTATGCCGCCAATTTATGGCCATTAAAATCGTTGAGAACATGAATTTCCGGGCCACTACATCCTACATACCAACAAGAAATTGTGAAAATTTCCTGGGGAAGCGTAGCCGGGTAGCTGGGTAGCCCATGGACGAACCTTGAGTCACTTCGACCCCGAGGTGAGCCGCAGAAGCACCGGCTACAAGGTGGGCGATTTGAGGCCTGGTCAGAGATGTTTTTTTTTCCCTCGCCCGCAATCCATGAGGCCTCGGGAGACCATAACTCGCAAGATTTTGCCGAAAATTGCTGCATGACATCCATTGACATCCCACTGGGAAATTGGATCAGATGGCTTTCATCCAAGCCATTCTCCCCGCAGGATCTGTTTCGAACGAGCGGATATCACCGAGATGTCCGTCATTGCGGCGGTGAAGCAGGGTGGCGCAGGCGCCATTGGTGCTTTGCAAGTTGATTTTCATGGGGTTTCTCAGATGATTTTTCTTGGGGGACCGCCCTTGGCATTTTGTTCCAGTCATATTTAAGAAATGGATGGATGGATAGATAATTAGATGGATAAATAGATAGATGGAAAGTAGATGAGATGAGCTGAGATGAGATGCCATGCGATGAGATGAGATGGATAGATGATACAAGTTGCGCATATTACCTGTCAATGGATTGGTTTAAGGGAAAATCTACAGGAAACCATCGATTTTCCCATTAAATATGGGGCTTTCCTGTAATTTTTCCCTTAAACCAATCCAATGAACATGTGCATCTTATGGATCTCATGGATCCGACTTGAGACCACCGCCTCTCCAGGACCGGAGTTGGTGGTCTCTAAGGATCACCTTCGCGCAGATACTGCGATGCGCATCCAAGATCAGGGCTTTCGAATGCGCAAGGCCGGTTTGGTGAATCCCATCCCACCGAATATCTCCTCAATAGTCCCCAAGATGTGTGTATCCAGGATGAATCCATGTGAATCCCATCCCCGTACCGAATATCTCCTCAATAGTCCCAAAGATGTGTGTATCCAGGACTATCCAGTGGTGAAGGGGGAAGGAAGCTAAGCGGTTCACTTGTTTTGGTATTCCCGGGAAAAAAGTCAGGAACCACTTGGAGCTACGAATTGGGCTTCCCAAGTAAGAGTGGCATTTTGAGTGGCAGAATTTTTTGAACCCTGATGTTTAGAAGCCAGGTGGCTAGCAACCAAGGTGGTCCATCTCCAGCTTCCGGTTCTAAGGAAGTGCGGCATGAATCCCCAACTATCATTCCAAGATGGCTTCAAAACCGCATTGTCACATATTTTGATTTCCATCTTTACATGGTGGTGCAGGGTTACACGTAAGATCTCGTAAGGTTGTGGTCACGTTATCACCTACCACGCCCACATTGGCCCATGGGTGGATCATCTCCACGGTGGGTCACATTTTTTTGTCTCGAATCCTGTCCCGACTGATGTCAGAACAGCATCATCTCGTTGGAGCAAATGTTGGCGGAGGAAAAGGGCTCCAACGAGAAGCTGATCGAAAAAGGGGCCAAGACGTTTTAGATGGGTTCCAACAGAAAATGCAGGTTTAACAATCAAAAATAGTGCTTTAACGAAACATTGCTTCACCATCAATAACCATCAAACATGGATGTTTAACAGTGAATATAGTGAATAATAGTGAATCATCCCTCAAAAATACTGGCTCAACCCTAATAAATGGAGGTTTAGCACTGAAAACATGTTTTCATGATCCTTAAATGGGGCTATATACGTCGTTAGTCAGCATGATAGGAAATACCCCCCCCATGAGGGACCTATAATACATGAATAGATCCTGCGAGAACTACTGCATAAGGCACGTGAACCTGGTACCTTTTCCTCGGGTGAGGCTCTTGTCAATGGGAAAACCATCCAAAATGGGGGATTGATGATAATAATCAAGATGGATTGTTCCATTGATGGTGGATAGTAAAAATGGGGAAAACCATCATCATCTTTCCCACCATCCCAGCCAAACGCTGCAATTTTAGTGGGAAAGATGATGATAGTCCATTGGAGTCGGGGGTACCCGATTTTGAGACGAACACCTGGGTCTGTATATACCAATGCAAACGCTATAATCGGTGTATGTGTATATATATATATATTATATGTATGTCTGTGTGTGTACACCCCATCTCCTCGCCAATATGCATTTTGAGGGGATAGTGAACAATCCCTCAAGCCTTCCCTGCCATTTTACCCTCAAACATCCTCTTGGAAAACGAACACATGGAATGAAACTCCTGAGATGAATCAGGGTAGCAACAGATTGGTTTGAGGGGAAATCTAAAGGACCAGGTTTTTACTTGTAAATATTGTAAATACCTCGTAAATATTGGGGTTTCCTGAGGATGAATCGATGAATTCCTCAGTAAGACGCCGAGGAGTTTATTGTATGCTGGCCGCATCATCGGGCCCATCATCCTGTGGCTGGCCTTCTATTGTGCCTCGACCACGCCACAGCTGACTCGGGGCTGACATTTTGAAAAGGGGAAAGCCGTGTCAGGTGGTCAACAACATGCCTGTGATATATCTGGATTCTGAGGCAACATTATCATTTTTTTTCAGCATTTAAATTTTGTGATGGGAAAGTGATGGGACTTAATCATGCTTTCAAAGGTTTTTTGTCATTGTTGCACCCCAAGTGCAGATCTTTGCACGCGGATCCAGCATCCGGACACACCTGGACACAACGGCGCCCAGGCTGCGTGCAGCCCATCGTGTGGCTCGTCGACAAGTCACTTGGTCGAAGCGACCGAAGGAGAAGGTGGTTTTCCACATGGAAAATATGGAAATCAGAGATCTTGGTGGTTCTGGGGGAGTCTCCTGAAGAAATTTCGAGAACAGAAACCTGCTGCTTCCTTCGCAGCCCAGGTGTGGAGATTCGATCGATGGCATTCCCTGCGTTGGTGGCTGTTTAGGGCTACTGGCGGATTTTGTCGAAACGCACCTTGGATGCCCTGCTTTTCGCGCGGAAAGAAGGCCCTAGCAAGCCTTTCTTGTCATTGCTCATGGAACCATGGCCTTTTTGCCATGTGATATTCAATACCCATTGGCACATTGGATCTATTCTGCGGATCATTTCGGTGGAATTCAAACTTAGAGGGACAGGATTCCATTCTGGAACGGATCGCGACAGCGTCTAATGAAGGGTCCTGCAGGTGTACTGTGACCCCGCCAAAACATAGAAAGGGTTCATACATCTATCATTTTCTTGCTAAGATTTTACAATACCTATTTGACCTTTCCGTCTCAGGTTGGTTGGCATCCTCATTTGCATCGTGAGCTGTTGCCTTGGTTTGGGCTGTGGCTTGTTCGCTATGGCCTGCGCTTGGCTATACTACAGGCCCCATGGAGCGTCTCGAAAAATCCACAAGGGTAGACCAAAGAAGGGGCGTGTCTGAAAATGCGGCGCATCCAAAAAAATCCAATTTTGATTCGGCAAATCACGGTCAACCACTGGATGTGGGAGGGTTCCCCTAGAATTTTTAGACAAAGCCAATGTTGTTAGGGAAGATGGCTGTGCTAATCCGTAAATGGCAGGCCATTGATTGGCATTTGCCTTCTGGTCCTGTCGCTGTGCTTCTTTGCGGCTGTTGCTTACTATGCTTACTCAACCAGAGATCCAAACAAGGTGGATGCTGCAGGGGATGGAGGGTGGGATGGTCTGAGTGGCAGACATGGCACTGCAACAGGCAATTTGTGGAATTATCATTGCTCGACCTAGCGACTTATCAGTTGCTATAGTCCCATGCAGCCCCTGTCAGGGCCGACGTAGAAGTTCAGCCAGACAGCCGGCAGTGGGTGCAGCAGTCGAGTGGCTTGACGCACGCAGATTTTGAATGGTCTTCACTCCGAAAGGTTGCAATTTTGAAAAATATACTGTAACTATTATGTACATTTATGTACTGTGTAACTATTGCATGACCATTATTCACCATTAGCCATTAGTCATACACCTATCAACCATTATGAATGATGTCCCACCACTATTACCATGGAGCCAAATTTCTGTTCAGAATCCTTACCAGCTCCGGCCGAAGTCTCCGAGGCTGCGAGAAGGGAATGCAGCTTAGTTCAAACAATCGGCCGGTCTGTGAAGAACTGTTGGTGCCCTGAGTTTTTGGGGTCCGCAAACCAACATTCATTTGTTGTTGAGTTTGATGTGCTTGATGTTCACCCCTCAACTGACTCAACTGAGTGTCGTTAAAATTGGGTGACTGACTTCCCAGTCCAAACCCAAACCATCGAAATTGTGTGTTTAATCCGAATAGAATCCAAGTTTTGCTGGCTGAAATGAAATCCTCGATGTTGGACGGACATGTCATCATTTGAGTTGTTCAACAGCTGCAGTCAAATGGAAGTTTGGGTTGGTCACATGCCCATTGGCCCATTGTTTTGGTCCAAGATGACCACCTCCGTTGTAAATTGATTTCTAAACCCCATCAACCGTAGTGATCATAAATCCCAGTTATCCTAGGCATAGATATTCACTATAGCCTAGTATAAACCAACTTATATACCTGGGGGTCCCCACCTTGACCATTTCTTTGGAGGGACCTGACCAGGTGCAGCCAGCGGCTGCCATGCCCATGGCAGCCGCTGTGGCCGTGCCGCAGCCGCAGCTCTTCCAGGTCCAATGTCCTCAGGGCTGCGCGCCAGGCGCGGCATCCGGGGAAACTCGAGGGCCACTCTGATGTTTGTTGCTTTCAAAAGATTATAAACTGATATGATATTCAGGAACTGGTCAAGAATCCCGATTTGGGATGGGTTTAATCCCATCATCATTTACTGTATGTAATTTTCGGTTATTTAATACTACCGGGATGGGTCTCCAAGTACTCGGGAAACTCCAGGAAACTCGAAGCATTGCTGATTCCTGGATGCGCATCCATATCTAGGCTGTAGCGGTAGCTCAGCTTTTTGAATAAAATGGGGAGTTCAAGGCTAAAGATGAGCAGAGTTCCGACTTGCTCGGTTGATGAATCATGAACATAGATGGATAACACCCAAATTTGCCAATTTTTGCTGCTCAATTTGTTGCAACTGCCGAAGTTCAAACCCATTCTGGGTCAACAAATTCTGCCTGCGAGGCTCCCAGATTCTGGTCACTACTCCAGATGGGCGACAGGTTTCAGTTCAAGTCCCTGCCGGGGTGTCCCCGGGCCAAGCGTTCCAAGTACAAGCGTAGAACGACGTAGAACGACGTAGAACGACGTCGAACGACGTCGAACGACGTAGAAGGATGGCGGCATCATAATTTGTGCATTTGCTTTGTGGCTTATTACTGCAAGCCACAGAGCGGCCCTTGTTCCAATGGACTTGCCTTTCCAGCCGTGTAGTATACATGAATCACGAGACCGGTGAGACTTGATTGCTTTAACTTCGTCGAAAAAGGCACCCGGTGTATTTCGCAAGTGGCGGGGGGCAAGGGTCGTGTGCATCGGTGTGCAACCTCTTCAGTTTTCTTATAGGTGTTTCTTGATTCAATGAAATTTCTCCTACGGACGCAATGACTGACTCATCCTTTCAAAAGACAGGTGGACGCCACCAGTCTTCAGCTGCGTGCTAGGAATATGAGTACCTGAAAGAAGCCCGTATCCATGCGCCATGGCACCTGCCCCAGCTTGCGGGCCGGGGTCTGGAGCGCCTGAGTCTGTTCATTGAAGGTTTGGACCAATGCCAGCAGGCTGAGTCTTTAGAGTCAATTCTATTCCATTCTGGGACCTGGAACTTGGGATGATGATTCCCCAGGACTTCGCTATTTTTCTTGGGGTTTTAATGGTGCATTTGTTGCATCAGATCCGCAAGATGTGTAGGACGAGGTTTATATACACATCACAGGCCACATGACCCGTATATCTTCATCATACTTGCTTTTTTTGTGACGTTTTGGCCGCTCAAATCCAGATATTTGCTGGTTCAATAGTTCGATCCTTTATTCTTTTTGGTTAATTCCCTTCTTCATCCCATGAAGACCGCATTTTTCACGACTTCGGAATGGTGACATCTGAGGCGGAGCACGGTGGCGGAGGCTCGGAAGGATGGCTGTGAACTTAGGCGCGGGGTGCTGAATCGGTTCCCAGGTTCCTGGTGGGATGGAGAGGTGCTCCAAGAAGCAGCAAAAACATATTGGTTTTCGACCCAAAAAATGGTGGTGAAACACGGCAGTTTGACCCTGAATATGAACACATGGTGGTTTAACAATGACAAGCCAAAGAATCCAAAACATGGGGAGGTTCACCAGCAGAAATGGGACAGGCGCACCGCCTTCCGGACGGCCCGAACGGATCCCTTGCTCCAGGAGGTGGGGTACCTGGGGGATGAACCATGGATGAAGCCCTATGAAAAACATTGAAAAAGCCATTTAAAATGGCAATTTTGAATGGGGAAATTGATAATGAAGCTGTGGATTTAGGGTAACCAGTTTTCAGGCACCATACTCCTTGAAAGAATCGTAAATCAGTAAATCCCTAAAAGATAGACACATCATTTGCCACTATTTCGACACCATCCCAGAAAAATAGATTAACCTACGATATTGGTCCCACAACTACCAAAAAACGGATCAGGGGTGATAGGGGGGTATCTCATATTAGAGGGATGGGATTAGTAGATTTATATAGTAGAATAGTAGGATTTTACTTTTCTGCATCTTTTTCTTTGTTGGGGGTTGAATGAAGCTGGCAAGAACGTGGTGTAGGTTCGGCGAAAATGCTTCGAGCCGGGCGCTTGGCATGGCCCTTTTTGACCTCCTCCAAGGCAAAGCTACCCATTCAATGAAACATTCAGATTTTCCTTCCCATTTTGTGGTTGGTGTGTGTTGTTTTTCATAAACCAACCAGTTCAAGGCAGTTCAATGAGTTCAAGCGTGTCTGTTTTCTCGCCGGCTCGAGGTTGGAGAACAGGCAGTGGAACATGTCGGAGCTGGCGAACGACCGGACTGTGAGGCGAGAGGAGTGGCGGCGCCTATTGGATTTACGTGTATAAATCCATGCGACTGCATATGAAAGTGTGAAACAGACGCATTGCACACGTACACACACATATCTAATTATATATCATATACACATACATTCATACATATAATATACATTAATGATATGATTAATGTATTGCATATAAACTTGACCATGATCAGATGGTGGTTTGATGGCCTGTGAGGTTGGAAGCCCGTGTCACTGTAGACGTGTCAAGAACGGTCATCTGATATCATTTGATGGCGGGAAACTTCGTTGCGGGAAAGCCCCCCCCGGATATACTTGTAGGTTGGTTTAGGTTAAACCTATTACCTGATTATAGATATATCATACCACACAGACACACACGCACAAATATGTATATATATATATGTATCTGCATAGATAGATGTCCATTACACATCCCAGTTGCGTGAGATGTTTCAACCAAACCCATTGTTTCCCCATTTTCCCGCTATTTTTGGCTGGGCGTCCCGCAGCCGCGGCCCCCGTTTCGCTCGTTGCGCTTGGGGCCATGGCGGAGATCTTCCAACTACATCCTCGGTCGGCCTGTTGACCCAGTGGGAAGTCCGGTTATGTCATTGGGGAATGTGATGAACATGTGATGTTGGTCAATGTTGGTTAATGTTGGTGAATGTTGGTTAATGTTGGTTGTAACCAATATCAATGCGATGAAATCATTCAATAGTTTGAACATCATGGCTATTGATATTGGTTGATGATTTGATGTTGGTCATACGCCCTGATCAACCAATTAACAAGTTAAGGGGGTTTAGAACCAACCTTTCAAAAAGTAGAAACACAGCGAAAATCCAATGGTTGGGAGGGAGCGGGTTGGAGCTATGGGCATGACAGGAAAATATCATGAAAAGGAAGTCAAGGAGCTAAGAGTTTCCCAACCACATGTCAGTAGAAGGATACTCAGATGGTTGGATGACTAAACAAAGTAGAATACATTTTCGAAGGAAGTTTAGAAGTCAAACTTCCGACACTATGGAGAGATCGAAAAGCAGAGGTGGGAAGAGTCAGAGAAGAGGAGAGAAGAAGAGAGAAGGTCAGAGATGAGAAAGAGTCAGAAGTGCAGGTGCGCGAAAAGGTAGAAAAGTCGTGAAACACTGTGTTTTTCCAATGATTTGTGGCTCCAGAGGATCGAAAAGTAGGCTCGCTAAAGCGGCGGGTGCGGAGCCATCTGGCCGGATGAGAGATGAAAAATTGTACGCCGTTTTGGCGCGAAGCACGCTTCGAAGTCTAAAAGCTAAAAACACTTCACGTTCGGAGCACTTTTGGAAGTTGAGATGTTGAAAAAGTGAACGCTGTTGGCGCGAAGCACATTTCGGAGGGGACTTGTACGCCGTTGTGGCGCGAACCCAAATCAAAATGTCACCGCATGTTCGGACCACTTTTGGACCTTCAGATGTCGTTTCGCGTGGCTGGCGCAAGGGATTCAGCACCTTGTCAAAAGTGAGCAAAACGCGAGTGATTTGTAGCAGTTTCAAAAGCATTGGCAGGCGTGGGACATTTCAAGAGGATCTGCAAAGATGTATTTTCCGTGGCAGGTGCAGTACAAGAGACATGTTCATCAGAGATGTTACGAGGTCCGGGCGCTGATTTCCTGAGAGGGGTTGCATTTTGGAGCATCAGATCTTCAGGTTTGCTGCGATGATTTGGCGTGACAGGTACAGCACTTTGTATGATCTGGCATCAATTTTTCGTGGCAAGCGCAGCACTTTAGACAGATGGACAGGAAAAATCGCAAAACGCATTGGTACGAGGCCATCAGCTCTGCACTCAACTGTCCATTTTGAAGGAAGTCTCGCAGAATTGTTTCGTTTTTGATGTTGTCAACTTCGAAAATTGAGGAAGTCTCGCAGAATTGTCTCGTTTTTGATGTTGTCAAGTTCAAAAAAATGAGAAAGTCTCGCAGACTTACTTCGTTTTTAAACGTGCAGAAAGGCAGATAGATAGATAGATAGACAGAGAGAGAGATAGATCGATGGATAGATAGATAGAAAGACAGATAGATAGATATCTAGACAACTGCAGCTACAACTACAACCACACTACACTACCACTACAACTACAAATGCAAATACACCACGCTACAGTACACTAATTGTACTACACTACACTAATTACACTACACTACGCTAATTACATTGCACTACACCGCATTACACTACACTACACTAATTACATTACGCTACGCTACACTAGACTACAACTACAACTACTTTACACTACATTGCACAACACTACGCGACACCAGTTACACTACACTACACTACAGCTCCAACTACAACCACAACTACGGCGACAACTACAACTACCACTACAACTACAACTACCACTACAACACGACTACAACTTCAACTACACTTCAACTACGCTACAGCTACAACTTCAACTTCAACTACACTTCAACTACATTACAATTACAACTGCAACTTCGGCTTCAGCTACACTTCAACTACAACAACTACAGCTACAACTTCAACTACACTTCAACTAGAACTACAGCAACTACAATAACTACAATAACTACAACAACTACAATAACTACAATAACTACAACAGCTACTACAACAGCTACTACAACAGCTACAACAACTACACTACAATTGCAACTGCAACTACAACTGCAGCTACAACTGCAACTACATCTTCAATTACACTACAGCTACAGTTGCACTACAGCTACAACTACAGCTGCAACTGCAACTACAACTAGCACTACACTACACTACGCTAGAGTTCAACTACAACTACAGCTACAATTACTACTGCGCTACAACTACAACTACCACTACAACTACAACTACAACTGCAATTACATTGCACTTCGCTACGCCACACCTCATTCTGCAGTTGTGGGTGAGGTGACCATTGCAACCACCCCAAAAATTACAACCACGTTTGGGTCCATCAATGGGTTCGCTTTGCCATCCATGCATCGCAACAACTCGCTTCTCCTATAGTTTCCTATCTTTGAAACTTCGGCCACCGCCTTGTGCGGTACTACTGGTATGGATATATATATATATATATATATTATATGGATAGATGAGTGACAAAGATACTCGGGGTGTAAATAACAAGTTGCACAAGATGACGGCCGATAGCGAACGTACAGTACAACAACATAGAACGAAACAAGTCAGTCACTAATTAAAAAATATGAAACGATACGCATATTCCAGTAAAGGACTTACGAACTTAAAGTACTGACCTGCGGACCGCACAGCCAGTGCAGTCTCGTGCAGGTCTCGCGCAACACGGACCTGTCTCAACCAATCGCTCCGGTAGACAGGAGCCCAAAGTTTCCGGAGTTGAAGCCACAGGACCCGTGGGGGAGCCGTTGGAGAAGTCTCAGGTGACATGAGAATATAGTGTAAATACATAGATACATGCACATATGTTATGTGTTCTTGAAGCACGATCACATTGAAAACATACGGAATTCTTAAGATAAAGAGATGAAGAACTGAGTTATGACAGTTAATCATCAACAGAAATCATGCACATGCGTCCTGCTGCATATATGTATATATGTTTGAGTATATGATCCCTGCCATCATGCGTCAAATGGCTGAGCTATGGCAGCGATGAAGTTCGTGGTGAAATTACCAAGAAGTGGGAAACAAATGGGTTGGTCTGGGAACCCCTGGAAATTGCAATGTTTTTTCTTTCTAAATTGTAATTTTTCCGGCTTAGACTTGCCAATCTGCGATCCAACCATTTTCAGACAAAGTCCACTGGTCAATCCTCGTGGAAGGAGAACACACTGGAACTAGCATTGTTGGAGCTGGCTGTGGGGAACTCAAGGGCACAGAAATGGCAGGTCACTTTTAGGACAAAACGTCCACTCTTTGAAGAAAGGTATGCTGTTTTGATTTGATTTGATTTGAACCATAAAGACAGGGAGGGGGACAATTGCAGGAAAATGAAGGGTTGGAGGGAAGATTTACAGGAACCGTTTTTTTTTTTTGGTGGGTGTGGGTAGGTCTTTAGCCCATCGCAAAAAGGGCTCCAAAAAAGAGAGCACAACGAAGATAGTGCAGCAAGAGCAGGAATAGTAGTGGCAGTGGCAGCATTCTCTTATTATTATGCGGATAATCAATCATTCGATCATTGGGTCCGCCCACTCCTTTCTTCTGCTTTGGCTGCAGCCCTTTCTACTACAGGCTCCCAGGAAAGAGCACAATCCACTCGTTAACCACGATCCCTACAGTCATGGAGAGTCGCGCAAAGGTGACCCCCCAAAGAAATCAGAGCTCAGGGCTTGGACACCACAACCATGAATGTGGTAAACCGGTAAAGCCAATGCCATAAACCATCCCCAAGTCCCCTCACCATTTTGACGGGAAACCATCCCCAGTGGGAGCTGTTGCAGGCAAAACACGTGAGCGAAAGCCAACAGTTGCAGAGGAAGCTCGAGGCCTGGGCGCCTGGGCGCTCGAAGTGACCGGAATTGCAATTCTGAATGTGAGACTCATGTGTTTTCCCTGTTCGCATGTGTTCGATGGTGCAGCAAATTCTTGGCATATTGAAACGACATAATACAAGGTTAGATACCAATCCTTGATAGAAAGCACTAGTGCTAAAGGCACCAATTATGAAACCCAGGACGGCGCTGCGCAAATCCCAAATTCTGAGAAAAAAGTTGAGAGGAAGAGGAAACTGCAAACAACTCATATCTTTGAATGGTAAAACCAAAGCACCGAAAGCTGCACAGTTTCGCTGAAATCAGCCCAGTGATTTTTCAACTTCGGCACATCAGGCTTCGATCCAAGAATTGGAGGCGCCAAGTGTGGAGATGCAGCAGTTATGCAACATACCCGACCTGGATGTGTATCCCAGTTTTTTTTTGAAGTGGTTGAGAGCCATGGCTATGACCCAGCTATGCAAGGCTATGTATAGTGTGTGATGTGCATATAAGTAACAATTCATAGATAATTGCAAGCAGATAGGCTTACGAAAAACTTTAGAATCTGGGATGCAGTGCTGTCTTGGATTCGGAGGCCACATCTTCGCAGTGAAACAGTGGAGACATTAAATCTACCCGTGGGTTGTGTCCCTGGCTGCAAGGCCAAACACTTCCTGGTGGTCCAGTACGCCTGCGCCTTGGGGATTTGGAGAGCCAGTCACCCCAGCGGCCCCAAGGGCTTCGCTCCCCATCCAGGTTTCAGAGGTTCCAGAGGAGTCAAGTTCCGAACGTCAGAGGCTCAGCATAGCACAGTGCAGTTTTTAGACAACTCTGAAAGGCTTGGAAATCTTCAAATATGTGAGGTTCCTTCAACTACAGTATGTGCAATTTGTTGCATTGTTTGGCTCTTTGGCCGACTGTTTTGGGCCAGATTGGTTGCAACCCCGAAGCGGCACTGATTTTGGGCGTGTCCCGACTTGAGGTGTTGAAGCTGTCGTGCCGGAGGAGCCAGAAAAGCAGAATGTGTCCCAGGATGATGGCACACGACCGCGGGTGTCCAGTTGGGATGCTCAGGCTACCAAGGTGCGGTGCAGTGGATGTGAATCTCAGTACTGTTTGATAATCAGACATGTTGATGGAGAATCACCCATTTGTAGGCTTTGTAGGTGTGCCATTGAAGATGTGGATTCCCGTGGGTGTTCCATTGCCGGCCAGCGGGGGCACAGGCATTACCGACCCACGGCTGGGTTGTTGGGAAGTGCCGCAGCCAAGGCTCAGATTCGAAGACACAAAGTACCCGACACCCGGCGACATTTTCAGCTAAACCACTTGATCCTCCGGTTACCCATGACCTGGGTTCAAGACTACTATGCTTGTCCTTTTCTGCAATCTCAGCTATGTCTTCAAGCCACTTGAAACGAGATGATTTAGCAAGGTAATTACCATCAACATCCCAACGTGATGGTGGATGAAGAGGTTCCCTCAGGTCGTCCTTCATCATCCCCATTTCATTCGGTAGGAACTGCCCAGCGTTCAATTGGGAGTTTGTGCTTTCTGCTTTATCCATCTTTATCAAGTGTCTTAGTTTCCCTTCTGAGTCTCAGCTCTGTTGTTGTAATATCCCACTAATGCTGGTAAAGCAATAATAAACCAGCCATATTTTGGTTGTTCATACCACCCAAAAGCATGGTAAAATTGGGATGGTGGATCATATGGCTTGACTAAGATCCACAGTTTTTTTATTGGTTTCACTTTTGAGCTGTGACTGGCACTTGGAAATCCCTCAATTTCTCATGGTGAATCCCCAACTTTTGCTGGTTGAATCCCTATATAATTTCTGTGGCCATCCAGTGGTTCCCTCAGGAGCTACGGAGCTAGGGGCATCTATACATGGAGCAATGGAGTTCCCACATGGTGATTTTCCCAATTTCTGTGGACTTTCCCATAAGCATCTGATACTTTGGTGTTTTAATCCATCCCATCCCCATCCTTTTTCCGCTGTACGGACCTCGCCCTGAGGATTAAATGCACTGACGCGGCTGCTGCAGGGCGTGCCGGTGGAGCACCAAACCTCCGACGCAGCACCCAAAAGCAGCGTCACCTCTACATCCAAGCGAAATCGAAGGACCCCTGAGCCTTTGAGGCGAAACCAGCGGGAAACCATGGGGGGAACCCTAAAAATATGGTGACTCAACCATGGAAAATATTTACAGGACATCTTTTTAAATCCAAGTGTTCAGAATGAACTCCGTTTGGACCCCAAATTGTGTGACCTCATGTAAGCCCAAAGTGAGATCCCCACTGAAGCAGCTTGTAGGTTGAAGAGGCGCCTCAAGGCTCGCTGGGGGTTCGGTATTGAAGGGCGGATGCATTGGTTGCAGATGAAATTTGAGGTGCCAGATGTGCCAGAAGTTTGGTCATCTAGGAACTCAATGGGCCTCCAATTTTTTGGGTTTCAAGTGGGTCAACCTTGCGAGCCAGTCTCTAGAGAGAGAAATTCCGAAAGATGAGGAAGCAGCAGTGGTTCTGAGGATCATAAAAGTACCCAACAATTGAACGACAATAGTTTGGGGGTTTCGCAGCCAAAAAGATAGACAAGTTGGACACCTGGACTGTATAAGTAAGACATAATATTTGTTTGAAAGTTACTATGTCGTACCATCACCATGCCGGTTGTCCCATCGTTTCTGTTTTGCGCCGCCAGAAAATGATTTCTGCCGACCACTACGGATCTCTCCCAGAGGAGCCTGAGATGCGTGGAAGACATAGATGATGCAGTAAGAACTTGTTAGTAACTAGGCTCAGTTTCCCCATAAATGGGATAGTTAGTGTTTGGTTTAAACCAGTTATACATGAAATAACCCTAGGAAAAAAGGGGGTAATTTTAACTCACACCAGGGTTACGAATCCAGTTACGATTCCTGGGATGATCCTCCAAGTAGTATAGGTGCCATCTAATGACCAATCAAAATCTCATCCCATCACAGATATTGACATAATATGAGAATGGTATACTTGTTGGGCGAAAACTTGTCAAACCATCTCTTCAACCATTCCTTTTTTGCATCCAGCTCTTGGGTGTTCAATCATTTTGTCATTGAGCCATTGCCACATCTTGAAGCCAGACAGACAGCTCTTCCAGGATGCACGGAGCTGGTATCAGAGCTTCAGCTTATTGGCTTTGGTCCCTCCATGGCGACTTTTGGGTCATTGTTTGGGTCTTCATGTGCTGACAACTACCATGAAGGATCTAAATCTCCCTGGTTTATTTCAGCTGCTTATCAACATTATCAATTTGGGTTGCTTCAAGCCCGTTTTTCTCATGGAGAACCTAACCTATCCTAACCTGCGAATTGCTTCACCCCCCGATGCCGCCGGCATAGCCTTAGGTCACCCATCCCGTTTTCGACGCTTGGACAGCCATGGTGATCCTGGTGAACGCGGCCACCATTGGAGCAGAGACGTCCCCTGGCGCCATCCCAAAATGAACATTTCAGCTTGGTGATTTTTGTCAAAATTCATCAAACCAGGATATGGTTATATAATGGTATATAATGTTATATAATGTTGTATAATGTTATATATACATATACACATATATATATTTGTACGCCAGTTATGAACCACACCACACACACAGACAAATAGACATATATATATATGTATGTATATGTATCATATTAGAATAAATTATATAACCCATATATCATGATATCATCCCCTTTTTCGGCCAGATAAATTCACCATGGCTTAGCAACTCTCCCGATTGCGCAATGGCTGCTGCAGGCAATACGGCGCTATGGGTTCAGATTTGCCATCCAGCTGCTTGACGCAAAAAAACACATGGAACAAATATGGCGGAACATGGGCTCGGAACTAGGAATAAATTGGCGGTTAATAAAAAGGGATCATTCTGATGCGGTAAACTTGCGGTAAACACGGAATCATTCTTTGGGGGAATTGCATTTTGATTCAGATTCGTGATTTGTTGTGCGTTTTGTGCCAGCTTTCTGTATAAGTTAAGTGGTCTCATGGCACACTAAGCATCACTAAGCCGCCAAGCTCCGTGAGTTGTGCTGGTTGTCACTTCTTCATCACTTGGTCATCAGTAATTCATTGAGATTTCCTCAGAAATGGATTCCTGCCTGCCTGGATTCATGTGGCAGCTTGCTACTGCTACTCCAATCCCCTTAGTTGAAAGATACCGAAGCGAGATCAGCGTCTCAGGTTTGGAGACGGTGAGCCAGCTGTGCTCCTTCTATTTCCTGTTGGCGCTTCGGCGCAGTGGCCATGTGTGTCGATGGGGAAGGTGAACCACCCACTTTCATGAGGGAAAGCACCTCCAAGGGTTGGGCCGAACTGTGGGGACACCTTTTGGGACTGGGTGGCATGATAGAACCCTGGCATCCTGGGTTTTTTCTCCGATGGCCCTGACCTCATCATGAGTTTCGCGGACATCTTCTCTCTGACGATTCTATACGCCCAACCGTGCTGTGCGTACGCTGAGTCTGTTTGACAGTTGCCGAACCTATTGTCATATTATATATATATATAATATGTTATACATTTTGCAGTTTTGCATGAATAACTCAAATCATATCCTTTGCACACTTGCCAAATCTGAAGGTTGAATCAGAGTATCACCAAGGAACTGCTGTTGCGCATCGGCGCGCACAAGGCGGAGCCTGGCTCCTTTCTGGGGACCCTTGGAAAAGGTGATTGAGAAATGCCTATTTTAATTTCGAGGTTTCTTAAAATGGTTTTTGAAGTCCCCAAGTCACCATGAGTCTCAATACTAAGTCATGGTCATGGTCTAATTTGGGATGATTTGGGGTGGCCCCATGTTAGGAAACCTCCGTTTAGAGGCATGAACATTGGTAAGAGATCCACATTTGTATTGGGCCCCCTGATGGAGAACACAGATATACTCAGAAGACAGCAATGCCAGGCCAATTGGTTTGCAGACCCAGACATGCGACTATGGAGACTTGGCTGCCAAATGGGAAGCAATACTGTCCAAACGGAAGTGAAGAGTTTGCCTCGAACAGAAGTCCATGTTTCCATCGCACCCTTGAAGTTTCCCTACATTTCCTCAAACAACTGACTTCAGATAAAGAATCTCAAATTTACAGCAAAATGACATTTAATGTGGGTCATTTTATGCCTACGGCAGGAAAACCGTACGTGCGTTTTGCTTCTTTTTTGAGTATTGCTCTTTGTCTTGGGGTTGGGGTGGGGTGGGGTGGGGGGGCATGTTAACGTTCCTTGTACTTCGTACAT
>Ga0126342_10007814_pt1 | contig 19138 bp, 19 predicted proteins | sample Cyp1metagenome_FD_92528 | JGI IMG/M metagenome (GOLD analysis project Ga0126342, IMG submission 92528) | Coral microbial communities from Lord Howe Island, Old Settlement Bay, Australia - Cyphastrea 1 metagenome | ecosystem: Host-associated > Invertebrates > Cnidaria > Coral ... | reverse complement strand
TCCGCCTTGTTGCTTGAATTTCTGCAGCTCAGGTTTGTGGCCCACCGCAGACACTCGTGGGGGACAGAAAAAGGGCTTGATTCGGCAGCATGACCAGTGTCGTACTTGTGGCCCCTCCTTGTAGTAGCCATATAGTATGGAAAGTAAAAAACACAGATTACCCTCTGGTAAACTGTCACATAAAGAAATGGAACATCACCATGCTATTAATGGGGTAATTCAACTATTTCGACTGGGCCATTTTCAATAGCTAACTTTGTATGTTTACCAGAGGGTAATCACCATATTATATAACCCTTTTGGATGGGTTAAACAAATCGATGTTTAATAACCTGGTTAATTATATACCTGGTTCATAACCTGGTATTTTCATGGTTAATCCATGTTTTCATAACATTTGTTTTTAATAAATCGATGTTTAACACCAACCATCTTCTCCAATGGTTTACCCATCTTGGCTCTCGTGCTCCATCTTGTTGCGATAAGCGAACCTCGGGAAAAATAAAAGGGACAGATCCGGGAAAGGTTAGAGATTTCTGGGAAATATATATGGTAAATCTATGGTTAAACAATGATTTCCTGGTTGGTGGTTGCTGCTAACCCCTCTGAAAAATGATGGAGTTCGTCAGTTGGGATCATGACATTCCCAACTGAATGGAAAAATAAAATTCATGTTTCAAACCGCCGACTTTTTTGGCGAAAGTCATGATCGATTGTGATAAAACATCCTTTGATGTTTTGGAAGTATAAAACCCAACATAACGTGGATATGATGGGGATATAGTGACCTCAACAATATGTGATGGATATGTCAAAACATGGGGGATATCATGGGCTTCAACATTGAATGTTTTTCTCCGAAAATAAGTGAACATCATGATCAACTATGACATCTTGGGATGGCCGTTTTTTCAGACATATCCAATGTCCGAAGATTTACACGAAACCAGTGACGCAGAAGGATACTGGCGGCTACTCTACCATGCTTCGCGCGAAAATCCTTCATGATTTCTTAAATGGTGCATTGACAATTTCTCACTTGAAATTGACTCAACATTGCACTTCAAATCTCCCACAATCGAGCCAACATGTTAAGTGCAATGCCGATTGCTGGAGTGCTTTTCTGAATCCCACAGCTTGACCTCTCGTTGTCTACCGAGAACTGCTTCAATCTGAAATAACTACTGGATATTCACGCTGCGTGGTTCCGTGCTTTTGGCCAGGTAATAACCAAACTGCTGACCATGTCGGCAAGAAGTTCATGGGAAAAAAATCCAGGATGCGACTGCCATGATGTTTTCCCCGCATTTTCCCTATATTTACCAGGTTTCCAAACTTTCTATCAACTGTTGGGGGATAAACACTTTACAAACTCAAATGGTCATGAAACCGACAATCCTTGGCCAAAATTCCAACAAAGTACTCCTAGCCACGAAGACAGTTGCCAATCTGTGGGTTTAGGAGGTCAGTTTCAACCCAAATGCGCAATCATATACCTTTTATCACGAAACTTGACCAATCTTAGACAAACATATGTACATAATTTGATGGTTCTCCACTTTTGAGACCTACGTCAAATACTTCACCACTATCCCTTTGTTGTCTTTGGCTAATGATTAATCTCAGCTATTTTGTTACCAGGCCCATCTGGAAAAGCCATGGTTTGGGCCAAGTCGGCCAAGTTTTCCCGGCACTTCCTGGCCCAACAAAAATGCCCCTCAGATCCCCTGGCACGATTGCGGCGGCATGTTCTGCTGCGTTGCCCACCTTGGAAACGGCCAATGGAAGGGACATGAAAGTTACACAGACTAGACAGGCAGCAGTAACACAATTGGGAGTTCGGAATTCAAGCAGCAAGACTTCCGAATGATTTTCACGGTTTCTCCCGCCCCAGGTACAAGGGTGGTAAATTGGGTAAAAAAACCAGTGGTAAGATTTCCAATAAACCAGCCTTGAGGCTATCAATTACCAGTGACCATGAGACTTGAGCAACAATTTGCTGCCATCACCAGCGTGACCTGAGCCATTAAAAAAATACACCGGTCACCGGTCTTTCCGACGAAATACTGATTGGTTAATAGGCAGCCCCCTTTCTGAAATGGCTTGAAATAATCCACAAATTATCACACAGTATATCTGGTTGGTGGTTGAGTCCCCCTCTGAAAAATATGAGTTCGTCAGTTGGGATTATGACATTCCAAATATATGGAAAAACTAAAAAATATTCTAAACCACCAACCAGGTATACTTCCCATATAGATCATTTAGGAACCAATCGACAACGATTTGTCACTTACATCCCTATTCTCTTCATGGCTCATATGAGGGGACTAAACCCCTCTAAAATGTCCTCCAATGATCCTGGGTCGAGAACAGGATTTCCCTAAAATGATGGTTAGTACATGTTATTAATGTGAGTAATATCCATGCTTAATGGGTTGGTATTGGTTAATGGTGATTAATTAATTGATGACTGATGATGATTCTCATGTGGGTAAAACAATGTCAACAAGCCACGACTGGGAATGGTAACCTAATCCCACATATAAAAATGGTGATGACTGGGGGATGGTAAACATTGCACTGTTTTGCGCGCAATGTATGTTCTTCAATATATATTGGTTAGTATCATCCCCGAACTAATCATCAACCAAGCCACCATTTCAGTGATATCCTCGTTCTTGATGGTTGAAACATGTTGAAACGTGGTATACAGGAAGTCTGCATCTAACGTTTACCCTAGGGTAAACATTCATATCACCATTGAACTCCATGAAATCACTACTCAAAATTCTCGGGTCTCCGAGCGATGGGAACTAGGATTCCACTAATGAACAAAATGGGCATCCCCAGGGAAGCAGCGGCTCCTGGCCAAGTTCCAGGAAAAAATCCCCGCTTTCTGGAGAATGTGGGTTGGATGATGGTCACTTCGGGGATGATACTAAGCAAAAAAAAAAAAGTGAAAAACATAAATTACCCTCTGGTGATTTGTTACATAACCATGGAAGCCATGGCTCATAGAAATAGATGGTTTACCTAGCTATAAAATGGTGATGTTCTATAGCTACGTTAAATAACCAGAGGGTATATTGCGCGCAAAACAATGCCATAAACTTACCATCCCCGAGTCATCAGAATATAGGCGAGATTCCAACCATTCCCAATCATGGGTGGTAAAAATGACATTGTTTTATGCACATAAATGAACATATTGACAACTTAGACACGTGAGGAAACCTTGGGTGAAAACCATGATACATATGGCATATGTTAATATCTTGGTAAATTAATATATGGTTATACAATATATAATAACATCATATAATGATAATCTGGTTAGTCACATCAAATGATGATATCCGGTGATAATAAAATCCCTGTATAACTGTTTGACAATACAAGAAGGTGATGATATATCCATTGTTGGATGAGAACTTATTTTGTAAAGCGAAATGAACATAACCTAAATATGTGTGTTTTGAACTTTATTACCATTTTGGTGGAGATATGTGAATATGTCAAATATTACCATTTCCACATGGCTACCATCTTCTAGAACATGACGACATATTTGGTAGCCATGTTCACTGAGCCCGGTGCATACGTTTTGGTTTTCTTCGATTATAACTGCATTCCTCTTGGGCAGTCCATGGGTTGATGGTCTGTCCAAATATGAGGTAGACCTAGACTCTTGATGGAGATCGTAAACTTCAAGATTTGGGGGTGCCCTATTTTTGGAGGAGCCCATATGGTCAATAATCATCAATAATCATGTTTGCTTAAGTTTGCTTCACTCATTTACACGTGGAATGTTCACTAATGTTCACTCCAGTTATACAATGTCAAATTATATATATATACATATATCATATATATATACACTATACATGTTGGCTATGTTAACTATGTTAGATCCGCTTGATTGCCGGAAAATCCCAATGTAAGTGGGATATTACTACTACCATGAGTATGCTTAAGTAGGGTTTCAACAAGTTTCAAGCCACATATTTCTAGCCACTCTGGGCAGTAGGTGAGCCTACGGATGAGGATGTCTTTTCGTGCTGCTCTCTGCTGGTACATCTTCCGATTTTGAGTGACAGGAAGACTTGCTGTTGACCTCATGGGTTTATGGTTTCTTTGAACGTGGGGTACCACCCAACTCTAATCGATTCTCATGACTTTCCCGCTTTGAAATGGCACTTTAAATTGGCGTAGAAGAAACCCACATAAATTGCAACTATGGTTGTGTCCAATCCTATTGGTAGCACCGAAGCCTCCCCGTTACCACCTTCAATGGTGTCCACAATCCACTGCGATAGCGTCGCAATGAAGATCTGGGCGATCAAGCTGGCAAACCATGAAAACTAGCCTTACTTCCTCCAATGACAGACTGGTGGGTTGGTAGGCATTCCGAATCACAATGGGTTGGTTTACAATATTAATATCCCCGACATCCCCCCAAGAAAGCATCAGTGATCCAACGTATTTCAACATCAACCAACCGAGAATATGTTTGATGGCTCCCGGAATGGCTCGCGGAAGGCTCGAATTTATTCCGATCATCTTTCAGGGCATCGACTTTCTTATCGATGCGTCCAAGAGTAGGGGATCATTCTGCGTTCCCGTAAGACAAACAATGATCAGTTGGAATCTATAGCTTTTCACCCAAATGTTCCAACAAATCTAAACCTCATTGGATTGATTTGAGCGAAACATTACCGGATAGAATGGTGTTTACCGCCAAGTATACGGGTTTCCTTCAGATATTGCTTTGAACCAATACTTTGAGTATTGATATCCCTATCGTTTTCCGTCACACCTTCCCTGCCAAAGGGCAGTAGTCACGGCCAGCCAAAAGATGCCACCATAGAAGCCCAAAATACCTCGTTTCACGGGAAACAGGACCCTCCCGGAAGTGGTTCAAGAATTTCACCTTTAAAAATGGGGATGTGTGACCAAAAATAGGCATCGTTTTCGGGTTTGGATTGGGTTTGTCTAAAGATGAGGTACACTCCAAAAGGCTTGATGATCATTTTTTCATTTTCCCCAATAAATGGCCAAAAATTGGGGCTACCTTACCCTATTTTTAAACCCAAGTAGGTTTATAGCCAATAAAGGTGTGGGATTTACTCAGCAATGAGCGCGTAACGGGGGCAAGCTGAAATGAGATGATGGGCAGATTCAACCAGGGCTGCCGCAAAGCAGGCAAGTTAAGTTTGGTTCAACCATTGTTTCTAACTTCCCTGTAAAAAAAAATATGGCCGGCCATTCTGATCTGTAACCAGTTTGGTTGGCGATCAAAACACCTTGATATCATTGGTGACGCACGTTGTCTCAATTTGGGGAATCCCCATCTGTAGTGGTTCATACACTCCATATTTACCCTCTGGTAAAATCTGGTAAACATACAAAAAGCTATTGAAAATGGCCCAGTCGAAATAGTTGATTTACCCATTAAACATCATTAAACATGGTGGATCTTTCCAGTTCGTTATGTGACAGTTTACCAGTATTCGGCTTAATCCTAATCATCATCATGATTCTTGGGCTGCCGGATTTGTCCCATTGGAAAACTAATACCCTCTGGTTATTTGTTGCATAGCTATGGAACATGACCCATAGAAATAGATGATGTACCAATGAAAAAAGTGATGATTTTCTATGGCGAACTGTTCAATAACCAAAGGGTAAGTAATCTTTTTTTCGTTGCTCGTATTGTGGTTTTCTGCATTTGCCTTTTCTATTTTTCGGGTCACATTTCCACACCAACTGGTTGAAATAGCGCCATTTTGGGGACGTTCAATCCTCTCTCCCAGGGTGCCCAGGGACTGTGATCGTTGCGGTGCAATCCATGCTGCGAAACATTCTTTCAAGCTTCTTTTCACAATTGTCTGGATAAATGAGAATAACTCACTAAGCGGAAATAAGGTCATTTTGCGATAGTTAGCCTTTACCAGTCATCATTCCAGTGACGCAGTGAGGTTGTCATAATTCTTCCCAATTGTCACCTTTCAATTCATCGTTGCAAAGGGCGCCGTCATGATGTACCCTCTGGTAAACTGTCACATAACTATGGAAAATCACAACTTTAATGGGTAAATCAACTATTTCTATGGCCATTTTCAATAGTTTTTTGTATGTTTACCGGAGGGTAATGTCCTTATTTTGTTTCAGCCATCTTCATGTCAGGTCCGGTGAAAAGCAGTGCGTGTGGATCCACCTATTCTTCTGTCACAAACCCAGTTCAAACGTTAGTTAAATTTAACCCCAAACGTTCAAACTTTACATACATGCCTTGGACGAGGCAGATCTATGCTGTATAGCAATCCACAAAAAGATAGAACATGTTTCTAGGATGGTATGTACATGTACATAATTTGGTTGGTGGTTTCAATCCCTCTGAAAAATATGAAAGTCAGTTGGGATGATTATTCCCAATAAATAGAAAAACAAAAAATGTTTGGAACCACCAACCAGTTACTGGTTGATACCATCAATCTTTACTAATCCCCATCTTCATCATGTTATGCTTTTCTTGGATCAATCCTTAATTCTGTGTTGCTGAACTCCCAATTTTCAGGGCGTGCCTGGCTCATCTTCCTCTTCTTCTTCCTGGACCAGGCGCTTCGCTTTTTGAAACCCAGCATGATATGAACGGTATATGATTGGAGAAAACAGAGATTATCATTATGGATTTGGACATTATGGATAATCATTATTATGTTATGTTCTCTAATTATCTATAGTAAAATAATGATGAATAGATTGTCATATAATGATGGATTTGGATACAATACGATGGATAATACTCTTGATAAGTACTACCCTCTGGTAAACATACAAAAAACTATTGAACATTGCCATTTAGTTCGTGGATTTACCGAGCTATAGCATGGTGATTTTCCATAGTTATGTGACAGTTTACCAGAGGGTAGGGCTATGATGATGATTATAATACCCTCTAGTGAAAGAACAGTTCGACCAAAGCTCCAAAAGTTGGACACCTGGAAAGTACTTTCATCTGTTCGGACCTTTTTGAGGGGGTTGGTATATAGATAGTGATGATACAATCGATACAATCTACCAAGAATTGCTCTACAGTTTTTCAATGTTTTAATATGTATCGCTAGCTTTATGATCTTTATGGAAAGTTGCAAGCCTCAAAACTTTCGCCGAATCTCATCTAACACTGTGGGAAAGTCCAGTCGTCCAGTTGTGGTACAGCCAATGCCACCATCCCATTTTCACGAAACATGGAAGTCATGGAATGCATCCATTGCTAGGGGTATACCCAATTTCATAAACCTCTAACTTGGTTTATATCATGGCATTGGCTTGACCACATCGGATCTTCATTTCATCCTCATCACCCCATCACCCCGTCCTCTCCCTCGAAGAGATGGGTGTGAGTGACCAATTGGAAGAAGATAAGGAGTACATACATGATAAGCCTTAGTGCGTGCGCAGCTGCGCAGCTTGGTTTGGTGAAATTGCAGGTTTTGCCAAAAACCTGCATCATCTGCGAAAAAAAGGACACCCTCCAACTAAACCAAGCAAAACTTTGTCATGCGGAACGTGTTTTTCATTTCCGCCAAACCTGGCTATGATTGATTCTCTCCCAGCTGGAAATCACACATGTGTTCGAACAGCACCGAAGATGCCGTTGTATCCTCTTCGACTTTCTGTCCGATAACATTTAACAACCAATCACCGGGAAAGCGATCCTGCAAAAATGAGAACGTAATAACCATAGAATCAGCGCCACTTTTGCTCCGATCATCCTCACTTTTTGGGTGGACATCCAAATCTTCAATGGTTTTCCATGCAAATGTCCAGTGAGTCTACTTGGAATATGTGGAAGTGCTGTTCCACTTATGAGCGGATATATATATATATATAACATTGTATGAACGTGTATAACCACAGTTGTAGGCGTAAACTCTCCAAACTTATGGAGGTGTAGTTCACCATGGTACCACGATAGCCGTACTGGTGACATCCCATTGAGCAGTGTTGAAGATCTGCAACGTCATGCCATAGCAAACTGATTGGTTAAGAAAGGGATTCCCATAAGTCATGGATTATGAATGATTATGACAACAAAAAAAGGATATAAAGGGCAGTAAAAACCCTGAACTAATCATCAACCCAGCATCATTTATCAATTAGATCCCACTATTTCTATATATGTTCATCGCTAAAGAAACTAGAACTGATGAAATCCCATTTAATCACCAACGAAACTGCTCAATCAATATTGTTGGTTATCATACATTTATATTCAGTATGTCCCATTTACCACTACATTCCATTCCATTATATACCTGGTTTAAATGAAAAGAATTCACATGAATTCACTACTCTGAAATAAGTCTATATTGGAATATTTTCCCGTACTAACCATCATTCCAGTGAGGTCGCAGTGAGGTCGTTATAATTTGCTATTTTATTGTAGTTATTATATATTAAACAACTAAAACCATGATTAACTAGCCATTATCAACCATTACTAAGATCATTACTAACCTATCCCAACAGTTTTCGCCAACCTCACATCCCTTTGGGCGTTTCGCCCTGACTCACTGACGCTCAGCGGAGCGACATACACAAAGCGATAAAGCGCGAGTACCACAGTGGCGCATCACCACCGGGACGGTTCTCCGCCCTGGGAAGGCTTGAGGTGGGGTCAATTGGCTGGGGGATGTCCATGATTTGTTGGGGGTGCATGGGATATATATATATATTTAATACATATACATCCCGCCGGCCCGGTTACCGTCCGGGTGTTTTTGTAAAATGATCGTTTCGCCTAAGCAAAACCAGAATTTCTTCATCAAAAAATCATGGTTTGGTTTCATGTCATTCAGCTTGGCATTTTTGCTGCTCTGTGGTCTGGGTAGTTACAAGTTCTGCAGCGCTTTGCCCGTGGCGCTGAGAAGATCAATCTGATTCTCCCAGCGCCACTGAAAACTTCTTATGTACTGCCATTTTTTTTGTTGATTTTGGCTCCCTTGGTTGTCACCAAGGAATTGGGCACAGCTTCTTTCATCATCTTCCACCCACTGTCTATGCCACCAGTGTGACAGGACACCACAGCATCAACGTCATGTGCAAGTTCCAACGAAAGGTTCATCCCGTAGCATCAAAGACATGTGCAAGTTCCAACAAAGGTTCATCGTGCAGCATGAACGTCATGTGCAAGTTCTAACGAAGGTTCATCGCGTAGCATCAACGTCATGTGCAAGTTCTAACGAAGGTTCATCCCGTAGCATCAAAGCCATGTGCAAGTTCCAACGAACGTTAACATGCCCCACCCCACCCCACCCCACCCCATCAATTTCATGTGCAAGGTCACATGAACGGTAACAAGACATGACTGGTCACGGGAAACCCAAAAACTTTGCATTTCGCTGGACGGTAAACGGTCCGTCAGCATACATGTGTTTATATACATGTATATATATATATATATATTATATATGTATGTTTATATACATGTGTATATATATATTATGTCTATATATATATACACATAGGGATATATCTATTGCTGGATACTTGCTGGGATATTTCATCATGGAGAGCCAACGCTCCGCAGAGATGACCAATGATTTAGGGGTCTCTGAGGGACTTATTTATTGTTCAGAATCATTGGGGGGGAAACAATCTGTTTTCAGGCTTCATGATTGGATTTCGGTTTCAGGTGTAAAAAACAATGCTTTAAAAGTTTAAATGGGTTTGTCTGAAAATTGGGTCAGTAGTTTTTTTTTTTGGGGGGGGGCATTGTTGGGATTGGGCTGAGTGGTGGTTGAGTGAACCTGAAACAGTCATTGTCATTGCGGAGCATTTTCATACATGTTCCCATAGATAAAGCTCCAAAAGCCACATAAAAAACAAATAAAACCCTATAAGAACCATGTTGACTCCATAAAAAACTACATAAAACCATATGAACACCACATAAAACACCCATATAACACCATGTTTTTCAACACCAGTATAAAAATCCCACGGCGTTTGCCCGGTTGAAACAACTTCCCGGTTTCGACTGGGTTCCCCGGGCTCCAAACTGCCATTGCCTCTCAACCACGCCGGGGAGCGGATCTTGGGCATTTGATGTTGGGCCACCTGGTGAGGCCCGAAGGGCTGAGATGCCAAGATCCAAAGATTTGTTTTTTTTGAAGAAAAAAACCAGGGGGGGACGTTCAATTTGGAAAATTTGGGACTTAGTTGAAAAGATATAGTTAGATATATCACCAGCAATTTTTTAAGGATGTTTTTGGCCAGGAATCGTTGCGGTTTCACATATCAAAAAGAACAATACCACCAGAAAAAATGGTATTGCTGAATAGACATGGCCTTAAGTAGATAGAGAGTTGGGATTCCACCTGCACAAATGGGAACTTAACCAGCAAAGATGAGAATTCCATCGAAGATAAAATGAGTAAGGACAGTAAGGCCAAACAAATAAGGGGAGTTCGCAATGATCCCGGGAGGGAAGCAGAAGAGAGGAGCAAGAGCCAACAATACAACCTCGCTGCTTGATAGCGATCCTTATACGTAACCAATCAACCATCACTTCTGCATGATATCCCCAGTTCTTCCCTATAAAATCCCATGGTATGGTTAAGTAGTTAAACTTCCACAATTTACACATCAGATTTGCATCATTAAAAAATCCCCACAGCTCTGATAAGACTTCATAAAGCCCTACAATTGATGGTCATAATCCCCATTGGGTAGACAGTGGATTATAGTTGTGGGTTATATCCCAACTTATGGAGGTTAGAATCCCCATCACATCTATGGTTCATAAATACTTAGTTGATGTTAATTTTCCATTACGAATGGTATTCTGGTTGGTAAATTGAACCCCTCTAAAAAAAAAATATTAATCAGTTGGGATTATTATTCCCAATATATGGAAAAATAAAACATGTTCCAAACCACCAACCAGTATTGTTAATGGGGATTATAACTATAATTTTCCATTACGATAGTTAATCCCCCAGCTCAATGGATTGGTTATAAGGGAAACGTTACAGGAACACCTCTTTATTTTTGCTGGGACAATCGATGGTTTCCGGTGAAGATTTTCCCGTAAACCAATCCATTGACCATCATATACCCTCTGGTAAACTGTCACAAAACTATGGCACATCACCATTTTATAGCTAGGTAAATCAACTGTAACTGGCCATTTTCAATAGCTATATATGTATGTTTACCAGAGGGTAAATCCCATTAATATCCCATTGAATCACTATAAAATCCCATTAAATCACTATAAATCCCATTAATATCCCATTAAAAATTGGATTAATATCCCATTAAATCACTATAAATCCCATTAAAATCCCATTAAATCACTATAAACCCCATTAATGTCCCATCAAAAATTGAATTTATTAATGGCTCATATCAACCCAGCACAGTGACCACCACCAGCACCACCAGCACCAGCCCACCAGCACGCTGTGATTCGCCACTATCTTGGCATGGACCTCGGGCCATGGCGGCCATGCCAGGGACACGGTGCACAACTGAACCACTACACTTTTTCATTTAACCCGGAATATAACTGGTTATAAATACCATATATAAACCCATATAAATGGGTATATACATATATATATATATATATGTATGTATATATATATGATGTATGATGGGAAAATCGATGATTAAAAATGGATATATATATATATACTGGTTGGTGGTATACCTGCCCCTCTGAAAAATATGAAAGTCAGTTGGGATGATTACATTCCCATATATTATGGAAAATAAAAAAGTGTTTGAAACCACCAACCAGTATAATATCAAGGGGGTTCATATTTAACTATTGGGGATATCATTGAAATACACGCCAAAAAAAAAACATTCGCCAAGCTGAAATCATCATTACAAAAACGGCCCATGTGGGGATGATTTCCCTTGACCGGGCGGTTTTTTCAAAACCAGCCAACAAGGGGATGTCACCGACATTGATGGCTGATCCGCGATGAGTACCCTCTGGTAAACATACAAAAAGCAATGGAAAATGACAATTTAGTTCGTTGATTTACCCAGCTATAACATGGTGATTTTCCAGTTCGCTATGTGACAGTTTACCAGAGGGTAATTCGAATCCTTCCAACATCCTTGTTTTTGTTGCAAAGAAAACCTTCATCAGGGCCCGCCTAAGAAACCACACAAAAAAAATGTGTTTCTTTGTAGATGGTCCACTGCAGCCAATAGATGAACTACCTCAAATAAGTAATTGTGGCAATTATTGTTATAGCATTAAAAAATCATATATCTATAGTTAATGGGGGTGAACAATAAATGCCACATTAAAACTAAGTTGTCCAACCCCACATAGAATGTTTTACTCTTCCTTTCAACCCATTCATGAATGGAAGAGCAACAGCATGATGTTTTTTTGCCACCAAACACGATATGAACCCCCAGCGGGGAAATCCCCAATCAAAATGGATAGATTGGAACATCATTGAACCCAATGGAAGATTTTCCAAAGCCATGTTTGATCATGGAGGGTATATCATATCTACCCTCTGGTAAACTAACATAACTATGGAACATATTGGAAAATCACAATTTTTCATGGGAAAATCCACTATAAATGGCCATTTTCAATAGCTATTTTGACATAACCAGAGGGTAGATGAATTCACCAACCCTTCATTTTTGGGACATTTTGGGATGGCTACCCTTACTGACCATCATTTGTGACGGTTTACGACGTGAGGCGACGTACAATTTTCGCAGCAAATCCATTGATGTGTGGGGCGAAGGTCCATTTTCAGACACGCCCAAGATATCCCTATATATATATACACTTAATCTGTTTGCTTGTATATGGTAGTATATGTTTTGATATTCCATTGTATCATTATAAACCATTGTTAACCATTGTGAACCGCGCTCAACCGTTAACCATTTCTAGCTTTTGGGGGATTACTACAACTACGGGTACACACCCAATAATGTTGGCAAAACAATAATAAACCATCTCCAATTTCACCATAAATGTGGTATGGTTACCATGCCCATATTTCTGGTTTATTATTGGTTTACCCGCATTATTAAATATATTACCCTCTGGTAAACTGTCACATAACTATGGAAAATCACCATTTTATAGCTGGGTAAATCAACTATAAATGGCCATGTTCAATAGCTATGTCTGTTTACCAGAGGCTAACCCTATGTTCTTTGCCCACGGATCGTTCCTTTTTTCCTCGGCCATCACGGCAATTTGTCCATCAATGGTTGGACACCTGCGCTGGCCGTTTCGAAATCATAGGAAAAGAATGGAAAATCATAGGGAACCCTATGGGAATATGATGAACATCACGTCGAAATGATCGGAAAATTGATAGGACAAAATTGAGGTGAATTCACTGAGAAACATGAGATAACTAATTGGATTTATAGCTGACTTATGATAGCTGAGTTAAATCAATGTTGGTGAAGTCCTCACTATAATATCCTAATTACCCAGGTATGAACCCATTTACTAAGTGGGATGAGCCACCAAGTAAATTGTAATATTTCACTAACCTAATATGAACATGTCTGGGTACCCTCTGGTAAACTGTTACATAACGAACTGGAAAATAACCATATTCCCCATGATTCCCCATGATTCCAATGGGCGCCATGGCCCGGGCAGTGAGAACAGGGTTCGGTCGCAACATAATTCATCCAGATATGATATTATGCCTATTATATATAATCATATATATATATAAATCCTAATGGTTATAAACCATTGTTAATCAATAATAGCATTTGGTGCTAGTTTAACTACTTGGTGGTTTCAACCTCCGGTTTTCGGATCAATCTCCCTCGGAGGAAATTCAAGACTTGACAGCACCGAGCAGCAACTTCTAAGCTAGATCTATTTGGCTTTGCTTAGGGGACCCTCAGAAAATAAGACATCTTCCCGGATCTTCCCCATAGATTCCCCAGTCGCAGTGGATCCATGAGACTCAGCAACCCATTTCGACTGGGTAACAGTTGACACCGACTCAGAAAATCTAAACTGACAATCGATCAACCAAGCAATTCCAAAGTGAGGGGATTCAGCAACCAATTCCATGGTCGATGATGTAGTTGGGTTGTCCATGTATCAAAACAGCGTTCAACTGGAGTTATTTAAGCACAGAAAGCGTCGTCGTAAACTGGGGCCCCACCTTGGCATACCAAGGTGCGTCAATCCGGCAGGTGCAGCTGCCACTTGTCTTTGCCTCGGTGGCTTTCATGGCTTCGGAATCCGTCTCGACAAGTTCAGATCCATGCAGATCCTCCCAGTGGGATCGTCCCGGAAAGCACCTAATTCACCGGGTTTATCTGACAGGCGAACCCCAGTTCAACTGCTATTTTTAGTGAGAGGATACCGAGGATACCCCAGTTTTTGGAGAAACCCTTGGGCATCATGTTTGAAAAGGTTGCACATGAAACATACAAAAATAAAAGGCTTAATATTCCCCATACAACGCTTGGTTATATATGGATGTGTCCTAAAATGGGGATACCCCCAAATCATCAATTTCAATGGTTTTTTTCATCATAGCATTCATTTTGGGGTACCCCCATTTAAAGAAACCCCCATTCATCTGGCTGAACTGGCCATGGTTTCAGATGATTCCCCCACATTCAGCATCATTCCAGTGACGTTACGACGTGAGGTCGCAACATAATTCATCCAGATATGATATTATGCCTATCATATATAATCATATATATATATATTAAATCCTAATGATCATAAACCCTTGTTAATCAATAATAGCATTGATTATGAACCATTACAGCTGGAGTAGTAATCCCATTGTCATCTTCATCCCCACTACAACATCAAAGTGGCTAAATGTCTAGAAATGGACTACAGTATCCATCATTTATGGCCATCAAATCATAGGGGAAACTCTGTGTGTGTGTGTTTTTGTCTAAGTGGATGGACTGAGGAAAAAAAAACTCAAAAAAATCAGGTAGCAAACCACCAAACCGAAGTGCCAAGTTGCTAAGGATGAAACTGTAAAACCACTTTCCATGATTGCCATTCTCCCTGAACCATTTCTTCCTTGAGAGCAGGAAGAGACCGTTGAGACCGGATTAAAGATTTTCGGAAAAATGTCGTAAAAATATGGGGACTGTAACCCCAAGACATGTCCGGAAAAGATGGGGATAGAAAAATGGAGATACCCTCTGGTTTCATCAAACATCGCAATGCACAATCTCCAATTTATAGATGTTTCCCCCATGCAAGCCTTCTTTTTTTGGGATTTCCCATTGCTATGTTTGATTACGGGAGGGTAGTGGGTATGAGTCACAAGTATGAAACACAATATACTAATTGATATACCCGGTACAAAAGTTCTGCCATAGATTTTAGTACCAGCCATTTTGCATCCATTTGGGCAAGGGTCACAAGCTGGCCAATGCCTCGTGAAAACCACACACAGCTGTTGAATAGATGTTCATCCCTATTTAAGATTCAAGGGGTACACATCCTCATCAAACTGGCAAACAAAAGTAACGACAGTACTTAAAATTTACCAAGTTTTGATGAGCCACCCATCACTGTCAATTTCAAAATTTTAGGTGTTACCCTCCGGTAATCAAACATGGACATGGACAATCCCCGCTTTTTAGATGATTCTTCCATTAAGACCTGTTTTCATACAGGAATTTCCATTGCCATGTTTGATTGAAAGAGGGTAGACCCCAATCTTTCTAGTCAGACCCCAAACCCAAAAATCCAATTTCTTGTAGCTAGAACATCTTAGATCCCTCCTTTTGTTTCTTAGATGCCCGTTGTTGTTTCGTTTTTTTTGTCCAAATCATTTTCTCATGTTTTTCCGGTTTCACCTGAAGATTTTGAAGCAGCACAATCATGTGTGCCACAATGAAAACAAGGTATATGGGCTATGGTCGTCCATCATCATTCAAGAGTCTCATTACTCGTGGACTATAAATCCATCTTTTGACGATGGCACGTTGGGCTATAACCTCAGGAATAAGTAGGGTAAGCAGGCTTAGTCCTTTTATTTTCAATCAACGTCACAAATGGTCAAACAATGATATACCCTCTGGTAATTTAACATAGCTATTGACAATTGCCATAGAAATAGTTGATTTACCCAGCTATAAAATTCTTATTTTCCATAGGTATGTTGTGTCATTCATCCCACAATGGGAATCCAAACATTATGGCCATGAGCAAACTGTTAGATTACCCGATGAGCAAAACATAGCCCCCATGACATCCCCCGGCTCACCATTTTCCATGCAAACAAAACTCACCCTTCTACCCATGAAAAAAAAAACTGCATATAGCGCACGTTCTCCCTGTGGGCAATTCAGCCCAGATTCTTGTTGGTTAAACATGTTAAACCACCATTTCTGTTGGTGAATGTCATTCGACCAAACAATAAACCATCCCATCTACCGACCAGTTGCGGGTCATTTTCCAGCATCCCATTGATAGGGGTATAGCCAATTTCATAGACCTCTATTGGGGATGATTTATCATAGTTATCCCATTATCATCCCAGTATTATCCAATAATAAGCCAAGATTCTTGTGTTTACCATCATTTGTGGTATTATCGGGTTTACTACATGTTTGTATTATCAATATCAACTATCTGTCATATGCTATTATGTATTTAGAATCCCCAGTGAAAAATATCATCCTGTTGTCGATATCAATATATGTATAATTATGTATATATAATTATATGCATGGTCCAATGTGTATATTTATATGTAATACCACTATTATTCTATGACTATATCATGATTATCCCATGATTACCCCATATTCTTATGTTTACCATCATTATTGAGGTATAATTACAGTACAATTATAATGATACAAGATATGTTATCATTAGAAATGATGGTAAACAATTGTGATATATTAGAATTACCACCATTATATTATCATGATACCAGGATATAACATCTCATGCCTACTTCGTTGCTCGTCCCACTTACCAACTAGGTTATATTCCTGGTTTTGTTCATGGGATACGTATGTAGTAGGCTAAATCAACCTAATCCACGTTGAACTAACCTCTTAAGATAGGTGGGAGGCACCAGGTATCATATGTTTCCGGTCTAAGGGCTAAATTATAGAGGATATAGCACCAATTTACTGGATATATTGGTGGTATATCATAGTTGGTGGTCTACGATTGAGGATATACGAATATACCACCAATTTCGATGGCTTTCCATGGCCTCCTGCAACTGGATTTCTTCGCCAGGCATCAATTCCTCATTGCTGGCATGGACGGTTTCCTTGCCGCCAAGCTGTTCCACTGTAGGCCATGAATCTTGGCGTGGAACGACTGCGAACACCCTGTTAGTGGATGGAAATGGGTGATTTAACCATGCAAAAATGGTGACTTAAAGTGGATATTCATAGATTCATAGGTCATTTAATCACAGAAACATTGTGGCTTAAGTGGTAGTAGCTACCATACTAACAACGGTGATTTGACTGGATCTTAATTGATTAACTATGTGGAAGCCATGGCCTATTTAGTTCGACCAGTCACCTATCAAAATCGTGATTTGCCATAGCTATGTTATGTGAGTTTACCGGAGGGTAGCCCCTTAAAGATGCAGAAAAGGTGACTTATGTGAAATTTAGAACTCTTTTGATAGGAATCAAATCTTTTCAATCTTTTTGAGGGTTACTAAAATCATCTGAGTTTCTTTGGGTAAATCATCATATCTGGCTTTTGCATTTGAGATTGTATATATGTCATCCATGCCATATATTTATCGTTATTTATCTATGGTCCATGGTTCATGTGGTGTGGTGTTTCGGAAAAACTACTTTCTCTTAATAGAAATGATTAATTGACATATTTTTCAAATAACATGTTTGTCAAAATTAAAACATGTTTTTTCTCAAACAGGAATGATTTGGGTCCGGATTTGGGGAACATGCGATGGATTTAACATTTGAACAACTATGTTTGGGATCTCACGGAAATCCTTTAAACGCTGGTATGAAACCAATTTTAGCCACTCGGATACATTCGATTAAGGCGCCAAACTTTGATTTCTGACGGGTTTTTGCTTCCAACTAACATCACCGTAGATAGTAGACGGATCTCCTTCGTGATTTCCAGAATCTCAGTCAATCTCTATCAGTTTCCCAGAAAGTGGGTATCCAAACAGCACACGCACACAAGGGCCCAACCCAGCGCACAAAAACTCAGGGCGTGCTTCGTTGACTCTGTTCTTCGATCGCCAAACTTCAAGAATTTGGGATTTACCATGGATTTTCCATCCACTTGGAGGGCCAGTTTCGTGTTTCTGGTGTTTCTGGGGTGTAATAAACCCAGTTATAAATGGGATACCATGTGGCGGTAAACATAGCTATCAAACATCTCCATTTTCATGGGTCTTTTTGCTATAAATGAGCCATTGTCCATAGCTATGTTAGTTTACTGGAGGGGGATCCAATGAATGGGATTTTTTTAACTAAGGTTTGCTAACATTACTAAGTGGGATGATCCCTCAAGTACATAATATCCGGATATATCTGGGGCAGAGTCTATCTTGCCATCGTCCATTTTTTTAAAATGTGTCCCACACTGGGATCTTTATGGCTGCAGAAATGCTCACTTTTCATGGATAGTTGGGTCAACATTGTCCGTTGAAACCTTCCCTGACACTCGTCAATTAACCACACTGATGGTTTCAAAACCCTGAAAAATATGGCAACATCGTCCCAAAAAGGGTTGAGCACCAGGCGAAAAAACACACCAGCCCAACATCGTCCCAACATCGTCCCAACATCGTCCCAACATCTTCCCAACATTTTCCCAACATCATCATCATCATCATCATCATCACCATCATCATCACCATCACCATCACCATCACCATCCTCCTCATCCCCATCCTCATCCTCATCCTCATCCTCATCCTCATCATCATCATCATCACCATCATCATCACCAACACCATCACCATCACCATCACCATCCTCCTCATCCCCATCCTCATCCTCATCCTCATCAGCATCATCATCATCAGCATCACCATCATCATCACCATCACCACCACCATCACCATCACCATCACCATCCTCCTCATCCCCATCC
>Ga0126342_10007813_pt1 | contig 19138 bp, 22 predicted proteins | sample Cyp1metagenome_FD_92528 | JGI IMG/M metagenome (GOLD analysis project Ga0126342, IMG submission 92528) | Coral microbial communities from Lord Howe Island, Old Settlement Bay, Australia - Cyphastrea 1 metagenome | ecosystem: Host-associated > Invertebrates > Cnidaria > Coral ... | reverse complement strand
GGGTGGTACTCTATTGTGCCCAACAACTTTTGGGGTTGAAAAAAATCAAAAACCCTTTCTCCACCTTTCTTTGAGTAAAGCTGGTCCATTTACTTTAGAAAGCCATATTTGTGTTAAAGCTTTTATATGCCTTATTAATCCCTTATTAAAAATCAACACCCAGACAATTTTTCAAGGTGATACCTCATGGGTGGCTCAGTTATTCAATAATATGAATGTTTGGGGGGGGCGCAAACAAAAATGTCGGTTACTCAGTAGACTAAAATTGTTTGGGGGGGAGGGGGGGGGGCCCTCACACTAATCAGTCGACAACATTAGTATGTTTGTTGTCGGGGTCCACTAATATGTCAAGCTTTTTTTGGAAGTGAAAAATCCAAAATCATTCTCTCCTTTCCTTTTCCTTTCCTTTGCAAATACTTTTCTGTTTTTTACTTTCTTAGCTCCATTCTTTTGGAATTCTCAAATTGTCTAATTTCCAAAATATAGGATGCCTTATCAAAACCCAATAAAAAAAAACACTCAAACAATTTTTCAAGGGGGTAGTCCATGAGCAACCCTGATCCTCAATAGTATGTTTGTTGTGGAGGCCCACTATCGCGTCAAGCTTTTTTTGAAGCGAAAAATCCGAAATCATTATCTCCTTTCCTTTTCCTTTCCTTTGCTAATACTTTTCTCCTTTTTACTTTCTTAGCTCCATTCTTTTGGAATTCTCAAATTGTCTAATTTCCAACATATAGGATGCCTTATTAAAACCAAATTAAAAAAAGCACCCAAACAATTTTTCAAGGGGGTAGTCCATGAGCAACCCTGATCCTCAATAGTGTGCTTGTTGTGGGGGCCCACTATTGCGTCAAGCTTTTTTTTGAAGCGAAAAATCCGAAATCATTCTCCTTTCCTTTTCCTTTCCTTTGTAATACTTTTCTCTTTTTTACTTTCTTAGCGCCATTATTTTGGAATTCTCAAACTGTCTAATTTCCAAAATATAGGACGCCTGATCAAAACCCAATAAAAAAAAACAGCACTCAAACAATTTTTCAAGGGGGTAGTCCATGAGCAACCCTGATCCTCAATTAGTATGTTTGTTGTGGGGGCCCAATATTGCGTCAAGCTTTTTTTTTGAAGTAAGCAAAATCCAAAATCCTTCTCTCCTTTACTGTTCCTTTCCTTTGCTAATGATTACTTTTCTCTGTTTTACTTTCATTTCAAGATGCCTTACTAAAACTCCATTAATATCCATTAATTACAAAACAGCACCCAAACATTTGTTTGAAATTCCTCCACATGCAGCACATGCAAGCTGATGAACTTTTTTGGCATTGCCTCTGGATTTGATAGCCGATGCTGATGCAAGCTTTAAAAATCATGAGAAAAATAGCTCAGAACGAAGGTGAAGAGCACTGAGCCTTGCTCAGTGCAAAGCTGCAAATCACTCAGTCTCAGTAGAGCTTCAGGCAGTTCCAGCTGATGTTGATGAGGTAGGTGCAGCTGAGCTCGAAGAAATAGGTGCTGAAGCTGAGCTTGCTGAGATAGTCAGGTGGCTGACTTGAGCAGTTGCTCCAGATCCCCAGGCCCTGTGCTGAGAAAGGGCAACTTCTTGACCTTGGCAGCCTCTGAGTGCAAGCGGTACCTGAGGCTGCAGGAGCTTGATGGAGCTTGGCCTTGTGAACTGATGCCTCAGAGAAGTTTTTCCAGGTGAACCTCGCTGAGTTCTTGTCCAGCTGCTCCTGAGCAGTCATGTAGGCAACTGAGGTGATGTCCTTGAGCTTAGAGAGCTTTGCCTTAGCCTTTTCTTGTTGCTCAGCAATCTTGGCCTTCTCAGATTGGAGGCTCTGCCATCTGAGCTTGGCAGCATCAGTGATGCTTTTTGCTCAGCCACCCTCTGGGCAAGCAACCCAAAATGGCTTTGTTCAGGTACGAAGTGCCTGAAAACTGCGGCTGAAGTTGATCCACAGTGCCGGGCAGAGGAACAAAATTGTGTGTAGCTGCAAAATCGGCTATGGCTCCTGCCCAAGCTGCACATAATAAATTGTCATTGTACGCACATTCTTCAGCTGTAGCAAAGCCGGAAGCAGTTCTGCCCCACGGCAAATGTGGGTGGCTACCATCGCACTTTCTCTCCAAGTATTGTTTCAACTGAGGTACAGACGTCCAAATGGCGGTGTCCTTCTTCCGTTTCGCAGCAAACATACAAGTATGAAAAGAAAAAGCAATCAAATGAGCAACTCGGTGCGCCAACTCAACAAAAGGCGTTGTCACCCACATCAAAGACCCTGCCTAGAGGGGCATTCCTGAAGAAAAACCCACGATGGATCTGTAGTCCCAAGAAAACCCCCCTAACCCCAAGAAAACCCTCCAGTTCCAAAGATCAAGCAATAGATGAACGGATGATATGCGTCTGCCGCCACACATGCCCATTGCGAAGCAGCAACATCTTTTTCAACCATTCATCGGTCGCAGTGTCCGTGCAACGCGCCCTCCGCCCGGATATCATTGCCAGCCTCAATATGAGGCTCGCATCAGCACAAAACAGCTTCAAAGAGCAGCACTTGCAAGCATACACACCACACAACTGAGGCCCGGACCAACAAATTTCTTAACAACTTGACATGAAACCACATGTTTGAACAACATGTCATGCAACCACATGAACAACATGACATGAAACCACATGTTTCAAACAGCATGCCATGAAACCACTTGTTAAACAACATGTCATGAAACCACATGATAAACAACATGTCATGAAACCAAATGGTAAACAACATGTCATGAAACCACATGGTAAACAACATGTCATGAAACCACATGGTAAACAACATGTCATGGAACCACATGTTTCAATACCATGTCATGGAAGCACATGTACCTGAACAACATGTTATGCAACCCCATGTTTCAACATCATGACATGATGAATCCACATGCATGTTTCCACAGAACGTTTCGAAACCACATGTATTTTTAACCACATGTCATGTCATGAAAAACTGAGGTCCCGACGAAAGGAAGAACTGAGGCCCTGACCAAGATTTTCATGCCTTCACGCAGGGCTGCTTTGAGTCCTTCAAATAGAAGGCAACTCAAAAAGAAACAAAGCAGGCGAGACAGTCCTGCGCAGTAGCGAAAAAGTGTCGAGGCATGTGTTCTTCTGCTGTGCGTTTTCTTGGCCAAGTGCATGATCTGGCCAATCCAGTTTTCGTCCATCCACAGACAGTCCACAACTGGATTCCTCTGGTTAGACAAAGCGTCCACCATGTGTGCCACCAAATGCAGTTTCGGTCTGCAATGAAAAAGTCGAAATGGGCAAGTCTTCAAGTATTTCCTGTTCAAGGCAACGAAAGTTCTCAAAAAGTAATTCCCCACAACCTGTCCCTGCTGAATTTCCTCTGGTTGAAGAAAGAGCCCCTGAGCACGAGCAGAATGTAGAAGGCCCATCAAATTATTGCAAACCCACACTCACACTGTAGATTTCACATCGTCTGGAAGTTGTGGCACATCAGTGCTTTCAAACAAAAACGCCAGGTATTCCAAGATGACACCAGCCTGCCAAGCTTTTCCTGTCAAGTGCACAGGTTTTCCGGTCTTCAGCGACAACCGTGCTTTGGTTAGCTTCCAGGTCTTAGGAAACCGTTTGTCAGAATGCTGCCGGGCCCGTTCTTTGATCTTGACAGAAGCATCATGCATCCGCTGCTCTGCCTGGCAAAGACATGGTACTGAATCTGCCAAAAAAAATGATCACATATGTTTTTTTTGGAAATTAGTGCTGTCCCCTGCCTTGTTGCCGGAGAAGAATCTGCAACGAATGAGAAGGACCAACACACTGCCAACAAGGTCACGTATGACCCCAAGGTGTAACATATGCATGAGATCTAGGCCGATGATCGGCCAGTGAGTCAAGCTCTTGGTGGCTGGCTCTGAGTGCCATGGTGGTCCATCGCCATCTGGAGTTGTTCTCCACAAGGCATGTGGACTCATATCCACGTAAGGGCACCTCAAGCTCTTAGTCGCTGGACAGCACCAGCAAATTCTGTCTGTGCCTGGGTGATGACGTAAAGACATTGATTGCGCCGAAAATTTCCAGTCACCTTTGAAAACAACACAGGTTGCATGGAGCCCACCTGCGCCTGTAGTTTCAAGCGTTTGTATGGACTGGACAATGGCTTGCAATAGACATTGCAAAGTCAAATTTGTTTTCACAGCAGCCTTCCAATACATGTCACTGGGTATCATCGCAATCAGGAATCGGCTGTAACGACTGTTTTGATAGAAGGGTGAGAACTCACTCATCCAATTTAAACAGAGGTATTCTGCTCCATTGAAGATTTGCCCTTCGTCCCCATAAAGATGCAGTGCCAAGCAATCCCCTTCAGCCGGTCTAGGATGTCCCATGGCGCCCATGCGCGTCCAATAGTTTTCCGGGGCAAAGCCCAGCATTGGACGGTGGCCAGTTTCAACCAAAGCTTTGACCTAAGTATATTGACAAGGTATAGATATGGCACATGGCTATGGCCTATGGCGCCAACTGCACTGTCCAAGCACCAATGCAGACAGCTGAGGTCCTGGCCAAGTCATGTGGCAGAATCATGGGCCAAGACTTGAACTCCATGTGTCCATTTTCATTTTTAATGGGAATCTGATGCCAAGTGATGACTCCTTTCACAGAGAGGCTAGCCGCTTGGAGTTTAGCATGCGCTCGGTCATCTTTGCGAGCGCCCCCCCTGTCAACAGAAAATCAATTCATAACAATGCTGCAGGCCAATAGATCAGCACAGTGGCACCTGAACACTTCTGACCCATAGCAGTTCCCCAGTCTCATTGCTGATGCTAGGGTAGCATTGCCAAAGCCCACTTCAGCGGCCATCCTGCGCATATTTGGAATGGATAAAGATGGTCTGCAGAGCACAGGCAAATTTTACAAATGGAATGCAATCCTTTCATCCAAGGATCTTCGCAGGGAAGACGGTCCATCAGTACCTGCACATATATGTAGGCATGTCATGGAAGCAGTATATGTGGTCAAGAAATGGACTGCGCTCAAGGGTCATGACTGCCATAACACTGTGGTAGCGGAGCACTGACACAGTGTGGTAGCGGAGCTGATTTTTTTCCATGTTCCCCAAGCTGCATTGTGATCCAAGCGGTGGCTTGGATCTTCAGGATTGACCATGTGTTGAAGCGACACTGCTTCCAAGCACTGCCAAACACAGGTTCTGTCGATCGATCAACTCAAAAGTATACGCCAGGTCAGCTTCAGGCCGCTCCCCTGGCAGAGAACTGAGTCCATCATGATCTCAAATTATCAAGACGCAATACCGTGGCAGGCTGACTTCCGGATCTCTCGCAGAGCAGCAGTGAGCTCTGCACGCTTGACTCGGGACGCAGTGACCTAGCACATACGAATGACACGAGAAAAAAACTATTTCCCAGACACCTGGCTGAGGATCAGACCACAGGAGCTACCGTAGGCAAAAACTTGTCCCAACTCTCATCCGTAGAAACCGATGCAAGCCTCAAATCCATTACACAAGTGATATCAAATCAAGCAGAAGCATAAATTGAGGCTATCACTTTGTGTGATCTCCCTTCAGCACAGCCATGTGCTGCTTCAAGGCGTTCTCTCCGTCTTTCATGTCATAGTCACAACTCTGCAAGTCCAACACGAGGCTGTTCAGATTGTTCAGCTCTTTCTTCAATTCAGTACCTCAGGAAAAAAAGAGTTTGACTTGTTCTTTTTCTGAACATAACCAAGGGCAGCACGCAAGAGTCCCTTCTTTTGCTCCAAATTTTTCTCTGCCAAGTCCAGTCCAAGAGGGCCTTTGGGCTGACCCTTTGCCTTGGGCTGACACTTGGCTTTGGCCTTTGCCTTGGCACGTCCTACAGGAGCAAATGATCACAAACAGGAGCAATTGATCACAACAGAGTTCACCAGCAACGGTCCTGAAACCACAGGCGAAGCCATGTCTGCTTGAGGCGAGCTTGCAGCAGTAGCCGCAACTCTACTGGCTATCATCTGGGCAGGGTTGGCAACGTGGACCAAGTTCTGGGATGGGAAACCTGTACCCAGCGCGTCCACCACCGTACCAGCAGCAACATTGGCTGTTGCTTTCGTTTTGACCTTCACCTTGTCTCGGGTAGTTTCTTTCTGAGTCAAGTGGCACCAAAACTGCATAGACGCTTCATCTGACGGACAGTCTTTGTCAGGCACGCCGCCCCTGGCTACGCAGGCCGCTATCTTTGCCCTGCAAGCACCAAGAACATCATTTGAATGACCACATATGATGAAGCAAGGGTGCAGACATGAAACAATGATGGAAACTTCAGGCACTGCCACGTCATGGAGATGTTATATAAATTACTCAGACCCCTGCGTTATATCATGTATTGGTGCGATATACAATCGATGCTTCAAATCTCTGCTTCCGTCTTAAAGGAAAATGCAGAATCATCTAAATCTATAAAGCAATTGTTGTTGCAAACCCTATTAAGTTAAACCATATGACTACTGAACGATACTAGTTTCATTGTGGTGTATACTTTCCTACAGATGAGAGCAGAACTGTCCATGTGTTTAAATTAAGCCCAGGCGCTCACTGCAACCACGCTTTCTCATCTGATCGATCGTCAGGAGTTCTTTGGTGCCCTCATGCTCTCCCTCATGCGATCTCTCCACAGTAAACGTAGCCTCGATGGCCTCAAGGTTGCCTCCATTTTGGAGGTATCGCTTCAAGACATCTCTCTGCTCAGCTTTGGTTCCGCTACCAAAGGCCTTGGCAATTTGAGGAAATTCCGTGGCCCGGGGGCCTGCAGCCACTCGGCCGAGTAGAAGCCACTCTTTCTTGAAGTTGGTCGAAGTGATCTCTTTGTCAGGGATCTGCAGGGTTGGCACCGTAGACCGTTCAGGCTCAGCAGCAGGCACTCCACCAGCCAGACTGGCACTTGGAACCTGCGTGGCGTCATCGACTTGTGTATCTCCACAGGGCGCAGATTCCGGAGCACGAGTGGGAGGAGGTGTCTCAACTGGACTGGCTGCAGCGTCCGTAGAACCAGCACGGATCCTCATACACTACATCAATCCCGGCCCAACAGTAGCAAGAAGGGTATCAGAACACAGCACAAACATGGTCATGTTGACAATGCACTTGAGACCCACGCAGTTGGGCCAGGCTCTCCAAGGCCTCTGGGTTCTGGAGATCCAACTCCAAACCTTGTTTGCGTAACAATTGCTGCCCACGCAGCAGGGTGGCAATCGACCTGGCGGCCAAACAATTTCAAATTGTGAGGTGTTTAAGAAGCCCGGCCCTGCCTCTGGGAGTCCTGGTGTTCCAGCGAAGAAAGCGCCTGCAAGGAAACGAATTGGAAGTACCATGTCATGGCAAACGGGCCATCTGTTACATGTAACCGGGGAATACTTACCAACGAAATGACCCTGAATGAACAGCAAACATATGTTTCAAGAATGGCATGGCGTGTCATGACCTGGTAAAAAAAATATCTTCAACCATGGGATATGAACCAACATGACATTGTGAAAAATTGAACACCCATCTGCATATGGCATGGCATGGAACAGCCATTACTGGCATGGCATGGCATGACGTTGTCATAACATGTAATAAACATGGAGGTTCGAACCAACAAATGGACGAACACAGCATTCATACGAGCCTGACGCTTCTCGCAAGAGGTCTCAGTAAAGCTCAGTTGGCGCTTCATGCCACTGAGCGGTGTCTCCTGTGACGTGGGCTGCCTGTCAGGCAGCATCAGGCGAGGAGCGAAGGCTTCTTCAACCAGCTCAACCTCATCAGGTTCCGTCTCGCCATTCTCCCCATGATCAGCTGGACTTGCAGGTTCAGGACTGGGATGGTGTACTGTCGCATCATCCTCTTCCATGGGTACTTCTAGAGTTCCAGGGAGCACAGCACGCACAAGACGAGACCCAGGTTCTGGCTGCTCCTCTTCATTAGACTCATCTCCAACAGCCAGAGGTGGTACAGCAACGGACTTGGCAGCTGCAGACTTGGAAGCTGCAGCCTTGGCAGCGGTGGCTTTGACCTTGGGAGCATTACGTCCAGGAAGCAAGCCCAACTCTGACAAGACCTGCTGGGCTTCGTCAAGAGACAGGTCACATGCCTCACTCAACTGTTCAGCAGTAGGAGTGCCTCCAAACGAAGCCGAGAGCTCATTTATCACCTCCATGAAGACATCTTCGGTGCCAGCCATGGCCGAACCAGGAACTAAGCTTACAGTGGCCTACAGACACTGCGAAAGTGAAACAGCTGCACGCATGGACAAACAAGAGCTGTCAGCAGACATGCCCACACACCGTTTCAAGTACCCAAGAATTTTCACGGGGCGTTCTCGGAAGTACGGGGGGTTTTCTCGGATAATTCTCGGCTTTTTCTCGGGTCAGGGTTTCTCAAAAGTCAGCATGCCACAAGGGGGCATGAGTCCATCATTGAACATGGTTGTGTGCTCATTTGGCACTGGTTGGCAGCACCAACTTAAAGACACGTTTCAAAGGCTTGCACCAACGGTCTGAAGGCAAGAAGTCACTACTGTTGGACAAGTACTTTATCAACTGCATCGCTTCGGCCTGCAAAAGGCAGATCAATGAATCCATATGCAAAACATGTGAAATATGTCAATGATGCAAACCATATCTCTAACTCACGTTGATGATGTAGCCCCGTATTGAATACCCCAAATCACATGCATGATCATGACTAATTACTCGAGAGAAATGTTTCCATGATTAGGTTCCAGACATCGTCCCATGGATCCATGTGCTCGAAGGACAGCTCCTACGGAAACAGCAACTACAGCACAGAGAGTAAAAAAATGTTTCAGATCTGTCCTTGAACAGTTCCAGGTCGGACTTGTCAAACACACCTGCCGGTGTCTCAGCAAGGGGTCGAGGAAGAGCCTCATCCCCAGACTTCAGCCAAAGAGAAAACAGCTGATTTCTGAGCGCAGAGCCGGCCAATTTGGATCGCCACTTTCCTTCAGCAACTGTGCCAAATACCAGCCAAAGGCAGGATGGTAAGTCCTTGGGCCAGCCATTGGCATTAAGCAAATGTTGTTTTACACAACTGTATTTACAAGGACATGTACACATAGACAGACTTTAGCCAAATGACTGGCTCTGCTTCATGGCGTTGCCATTGCCGCAAAAGCCCGTTGAACCATCAGGTTTGGTACATGGCTTCACCAAAGGTTCCCCAGTCATGTTGTTCAATTGATCCTTCGTTGCTGTGCCAGCAAACGCCACCAGGCGTTTCAAAAACATCTCGTCGTTGGACCACAAAATGTGACGTTTTGGCCTCGCCATGGAAGAGTCCATGGCAAAGAGACCGCCCCAGATCTCTGCTTTAAAGACCTGGACAATGAAAAAACATGAGCAAGCTACCAAATCACTGAAGTCCACCCTGCCTGCATGGACGAAAAGAGCGTCTGCAAGCGCGGGTGAAGTTCCGCAAAGCTTCCATGTGGCTGTTCTAGCAACCAAATACAATTTGTCACAGTACTGTACCAAATGGCCAGCGCCACATGGGAACACAACATGTTCCCCAACTGAACAAATGGCATTCCGCAGTTTCCCAAAGGAAACAAGATGCTCCTTTGATGGCTTCCACTCGACCTGATCATTTTGCAAAATCGACAATGGCCAAAAACATTATTCCTTTGTTCCAAATTTGTGTGAACAATATGCGAACAAGAAACGGAAAGCAGAAGCTGTTGCAGGGCAAAGCATACAGGTGCAGCGCTCCCGAGCGAGACTTCAGGATAGCCAAAAGTCCCAGCCTGAAAGTGTGAAAATTAGAAATTGAAATAAAAAAATCCAAATACAAGTTTGAGAAACAGACCCGAATCCAGCAGCCCTGGCGTAGTCAAAACTCTCATCCAGCAGGATATCAAATGAGGCTCCCTTAAATCCAGCCTGAAACAAGACATGGATTTCAAGGAGCGTGCTTGATTCAACTGAGAGGACAAGTGTGCCCCTGAGGACTTGACGTGCCGCAGGGCTGTTGAGACAGCTTGCTGTCCACAGAAAAATTCCACAAAATCATTGACCTGCTTGAGTCAAAGATCACAAAAGTAATTTCACACCATGGAAACTGGCCTCATCATGGTCACATGCATAGTTGTTCACTAGGCAGAGATGGAGCAAGATGAGGACCAAAGGAGCTTTCCACCGCAACATGTCTGCCAACATCTTCAGAAGTACGAGGCGCAGACTGGAGTGAGGCAAAAAAAAGCGGTAAAGAAGAGGCGGCCACAACAGAGTGCACAGGAAGCATGTTTGCAGGCTTTACTGCAAAATCCAGTGACACAACATGAAACTCTGCAGGAATTAGGCAGCAAGTTTGAACCCCAAGCTGGTCAGAACACACAATGTGGCAATTACCACAAAGAAGTTTCAAATTAATTGCGGCTCCACATGTTATCACATGAAGCGACGTTTCTTCATTTCCGAAGGACTCATCTCTGACAAGTACGATGCCCTCAAGTCAGAGGCCATCCACAATTCATTGGCTGCAGCATGTTTGATGCCTTGCTCAGCCCTGGCAGCCTTGATGATTTTTTTGCGAGCTTCACCGCCAGGCACATAGAGCTTTGTAGATTCAGCCTGCTCGGCAGCAGGCCCTGCAGGTGCATTCGCCTCAGCTTCTGCAGCCTGAGCTGCAGGCATGCCAGCTGCTTCCTGCGTCAAAGCTGCTTCATCTTCTGCTGCAAAGGTCTCGTTTTTTTTGGCTTTGGTTTTCTGCGGTTCTGCTGTTTCCTTTTCTCTTTCGTCTTGCCCTTCTTTTTCGGTGCTTCAGCTAGTTCAGCATCGATCGCACCAACGTCCTCACCATCATCAGCGCTCTGAGTGTCAAAAGGCCGAACGTATTCCTCCTTTTTCTGCAATTGCTGGAGTACATAGTTGGGCAGCAACCATTTGTTCGCAACAGCTGCCTCCTTTGGCAGAGCTCTGGCTGGTGTTGCCACAGGTCGGGTCCGGACAGTCTCATCCGAAGCAGGTGCCTTCGAGGCAACCTCCGGCGCAGCTTCCTCCACAGACTCGGCATTTGACTCTGCCAAATCGATTCTTTTTTGGCGTAATCTTTGCAGAATTTTGGCCAGATCCACCGGAGGAGGACTGACTTTTTCCAAATCAGTTGCAGAGGCGGACCGAGGAGTTGTGGAGCCCAGAGAGTCACTGGAGTCCTGCGGCTTCAAGACTGGCACACCGCTTTTCATGCAGCGATCCTTCAAGGCCTGCATTTTGGCACTCTTACTGCTGGTAGGACTTTCAGTGTAGAGCTTCCTAAAGCGCCGTACCACTTTGTGAATGCAAAATGCCATCTTTTCACACCAGTTTCCCATTGCCTCTATGGAAATCCCGGTTGGGATGAGCGAGTTGCTGGTGTACATTTCCAGGATTGCTTTACGCAGCACCTCTTCAGAGATGCGCGCCCACGGTGTCACAGTCATGATGGCGTGCACCACCTGCCAGTAGACATCAAGAAATGCCATGAACATGTGTTGCGAATGAAACTTGAAAAAGGGACATGATGATAGATATTCGTGCCTCCGGGTTCAACTCTATGTCCTCCAATGTGCATTCACATTTTTTGGAAAAGAGTTTGTCCGAGTGCGCTTGCACCAAACTGAAGCCCACCTGCAGCAATCATAGCGGACATGAAATTGTAATTGACATGATCATGAATATCATTTTCAACCCTATATTTCACAGCGCACCTGCATCAACCGTGGCTCTTTGGCCATTGCAGCAGCATATTGGGAGACTATGTCGGGAAATTGCTTGACAATTTCCAGCTTTTTCACCATGAGCACTGGCAGTGCCCAGGCAAAGCCTACCCGCTTTGCCAAAAAAAAAGCCAAAAGGCTATATTGTCCAAACATGTACATGCCCAATCAATGAACAGGTTGCAGGGAGCATTGGTATAGCAGCACTGCCCATTCCACGCGCACTGCAAGGCTCATAGTGTTCCCATGAGCAATATCCCGTTCTCACCTGGGACGAGAAGAGGAGGAATCTGAGGGTTAGGTATTCTGAAGAAAGGTGCGGTCAACCAATACATTGGTTAAAATATCAATTTGCTGCGGTCAAAACATGGATTGTTTTATCAAACATGTTTATTCGAAGGTATAGTTTCTAATTTTACATACACATCCCCATTGACAAACCCTGATTGCAATAAAGATATCCCACATGCCATCGCCTTATAAACGAAACCCTGCCATTGCTGGGTGAGACAACAGGACACATGACCCCTCTCCCAAAAGGGCATGAACCATGACTGACATGAACATAAACCATCATGCGTGATCAATTGACATAACATGACCAAAAACCATTAGGAATGATAAGCGACATGTCATGCGATGAAACTACCATGCGTGGAACAAACATGTCATGAACAAACCCTTGCCATGATGAAGCATGATCATCACCCCCCCTTTGGACATGACATGAACCACCATGGTGAAACTACATGTCATGAACATGAACCACCATGATGTAACAACATGCCATGCATGGATTTGAACATGAACCATGATGAAAACACATGCCATGAACACATGAAACACCATGCATGGAACCAAGTTCATGAACATGATAAGTCATGACATGACATGTTCACGTGACCCCCGCCCACCCCACTGACTGAGGCCCAGACCATTCGTAGAAGCACCTGAAAGGAGCTGCTGGCACGCATCAGAAAAACACAGGGTCAACGGCTAACTCAAAAAAAACACTGGGCCAGAGGCAAAAACGCCATGACCCTGCAGACCTAGGCGCCAAGAATCGTCCTACTCCCGACAAATGGACACAAGGACGCTCCAGGCCATGCATGACATGAATCATATGATCTGCGTGCAGTTTTTTCCCTTGCCGCTCGCAACATCTGCAGGGCTACTTCTGACATCGCCTGCAGCCAGGGGTGGCATCAACTGTGAAAGAAAAATTGTCACATGCGCATGCAATAAATCCAGTCGCCTCACCGGTGGAGGAGGCTTGCAAATCGACCAATTGCCCACCCTGCCAGAAAAAAAACACCACTGTGGTCACTGTTAAATTGCGATATTGTAAGCCCAGGCCTCATCATGGTTGGTTTCGAAACCTTTTGGACCATGCGCTTTGGCATCGCTTTTGGCACTCGAGCTTGTTGAGCTTTACGTTCCCAGTACTGCAGGCAAAGCAGAGCTAGAACAAAACATCGCAACTGCAGATCAGAGAATCTCCTTCTTGAAAAAATAAGAATGAAAAAAAACTGGCCTCCTGTTTGGCCAGCTTTAGGAGTCCCCTCGCGCTTCCAGGTGTCGGTGCAGGCCCTTCTTCACTGGACGTCGAAGGTGGGTTGTCATCATCATAAATTGGCACATCACCTTTACTGACACTTTTCAAGACATCTTTCACCTGTACCATGGGGTCATCTTTGGAATCTGACGCAACATGAGGCACAGCTGGAACCGGCTCTGGCTCTGCCTTGTCATCAACAGGCATCAATTTATCCAAGTCTGTCATTTCATTCTCCGGCAGACAGGTAGGTTCCTCAACCCAACAGGTAGGTTCTTCAGTCACAGTAGGTTCCTCAGCCACAAAGGTCGGACCCTCAGGCGGAGGAGAGGGAACTTCCGTAGGTGCTGGAGTCGGTGACCTTGGACCTGCCGCGTCTAGAACAGCTGCTGGCGGTCGTGCAGCATGCTTCGGCTTCGCTCCAGCCTGCATGCCGACGACGCAGCAACAAAAACACAAAATGATGAACAGTGACCATGCCTTGTGTGACTTTTGCATCTGCTCCAAGCGTCGCATGGCATCCTGCAACAATCACAAGAATGCAGACATGATATCCACATGACAGCCAGGAGTCCTGTAGTTGCTCATCCTGTGACATCGCAGCCGTGACATGTTCTGAACCAAAAACCTGCGTTAGATATCTATCTATCTACCTATCTATCTATGTATATATATATATATATATACATATCATGATTTATACTCCAATGATTTTGCATGATATGCAACATGTGCATGGCATGGCATGTGGACCTCATGTATGCCTCATGTAGACCTCATGTACTTATGTCATTCATGCATGGAAATTCATGCAAATGGCCTATACATGTCATGCGTGTCTGTTACGAGCTTGCTCAATAATGCAAGTTATAATCTGAGGCCGCAGCAACTCGTGAGCCCGAAGTGAACCCCCCCCTCCACTTGAGCACATATGTAGATGCACATTACATTCGAAAACGATTCAATTGATCATGCCCACATCAACCATGCTGAATCTGATTAGTTTCGAGCTAAGATGAGCAAAAGGTACTCTTAACAGATTTAAGCCATTATGTCCATCACATTCTGGAACTGCAAAAACACAAGGACCTTCAAAATCCTACCCCCAAGAAACCCCCCTATCTCCTAACCCCAAGAAAAACCCACGATACGCCCCTCTAGGTGCGGGGTTTCCACACTCCACCCAACGTTTCTGGCGTCAAGCTCTTGGATCATTTTCCAAGTCCATTGATAAAGAAAATTGGCTGCTGAGACTCTGGCCCACTGCACAAAAGAAAGGCCTTTAAGTTCCATTGGAAAATTGATGGACCTAAGTGGTGGAGGCCCAGGCTTGATGGAGCGAGCCGCACTGGCAGTGCCGCAAGGGGGCGCGAAGTGGACGTAGAGGCTGCAATCCAGTCGCAACAATTCCTCAAGAACAAGCCGTTGGCTCTTTTTGCTAACGTCGATCCTCAAAATTGGGATCCCCTTGGATGCCAGGTGATCGACAGAAATATCAGAAATCACTTGAAACTGTTTGGCGCGCAAACGCCTAGAAAGCCTTTTTTTGCCGCAAAAAATCTCAACACAAACTGCTTTTGTAAGACAGGGTGGGATTGCGGCTGCCATTTGTCACTTCTTATGACAACTTTGTAGCCCATGCTTGCCACCGCACTTGATGCACTCATGGTTTCCCTTGACACATCGTAGATGCCCGTCCTTCTCGTGACTGCTGTTGGAGCAGCCATGCGGCAAGTTGAAGTTGTAACAGATGCTCGCTTTGCTCTTGTTAACTGCTGAAAAACCTTTGAGCGCCTCAGGCACCTTGACCCTGTCATCCTTTGGTCTGCGGTTGGCCGGTTTCGGTGTAGCCTTAGCTTTTGGCGCCTTTGTCTCAGGGCTGTCAGGCTGCAGCTGGAGACCTCGCACGCTTGACAGGGGCACTTCCAGGGGTAGGCAACCGATTGAAAACAACTTCAGCAGAGTTGTACAACTGCAGCAAGGCTGTATCCAGTGGGTGTTTGCCATCTGCATCGACCCGCAAATTTGATCTGCACAACTCGAACGCTTTCATCCACAACTCACGGTCTGCTCGCAAAACAGCAGCAATGTCAGGAGCTCGGAACCATGGCGGTGCGGTTCTTGACATGTGTGACATGAAAGCATGTCTGATCTTTTCATGGGTCTCGTATGTGAGGAGTCCTGCTTGTTCGCATGCTAGTCCCCGCCTCACAAATGCATTCGCAACCTTCAAGCCAGTTGACAAGTCAGCTGTTGCCTTAGGTGCACGGTTTTTCGCCTGAAGTTGTTGCTCCTCCAAGACAATGATCCTCTTGTCAGCTTTCATCGTTTGAAGCTCTTGTTCCCTGCTGATGCATTTGGAAAAAGGCAAGTATTTGGGAGCGCATTCATCAAGCATGGTCGTGAAAAAATCAAGGCCTGGCTCGTGTTCGCCCTGAATTGCAAAACCAGTGATTTTCTCCGACTGACGTTTGATCCTCTCATCACATCTCTTTCCTGCGGTGGCAGCTTCTTCAGCCTGTGGCTCCACTCTCTGTTTAATCGCAGCAACTGCAACTGTTATGGCCTCGTAACTCAGCTGGCGCATCATGGATTCAAGGCCCAAGGTTGGGGAGTTGAAAGCTCCATCCATGACCTGCTGAAACCTAGTTGAGTCAAGTTGGCCCGGTTGGCCACATACTGCGAGAGCAAGGTTGTTGAAGCATTTGATGTTCTGATCAATCAGACATTGGACCTCGCCTTGACTGAAGCCTATCTCCTTGCAGCGATGTTTGAAGCTGGGTGAGCTTTCTGCATACGCTGACATGGGGCGACGTGGTGGATCTATGTGCAGCAGCGGTGCAAGTAAAACCAACAGTGACAAAGTGAGCAAAAGTTGTTGTATAACTGCCGAGTCTCAAAGCGCTGTGTCACACAACTGGAGCTTTGTTTAGGCTTAGAATGCCGACCTGCCAAAAAATTGGAAAATTGTCGACATGAAAAGAAATGGAATGCTGGAGCCGTGCATCCGGGATGAATGGTATCATCGCAAGGTCTGAGTGTGCAGTGTCCAATCCGTTCTGATGAACATGGCCGTGCAATCACAGACATCGGAAAATTAATCGGAATGCATTTAGATTCATGAAAAAAATAACGAATGTCACTGTCGCCAATCCCACCCAAATGAACATGTCATGTGCATTCACCGGCACGAATGGCTCCAGAATGGTGTGCATTATGTGCCAGCATTCAGCAAAGTCTTTTCCTGTGTTGCAATCAACGCAGTTGTTCATGTGAAATGCCATTGCATCTCGTGTAGCACCAGGGTGCATTCATCCCTGTTCATCCAGCCCTCGCCCGCGCAGTCGCAAGCATGGCGTGGCCTCTTTGCTTGAGAAGCATGTGGTGCACTGTGGACATTCGAGTCTCACTCCTGTACCTGGAGTTGAAAGCCCTTCCACACAAGAACTTTTGAGCGCTCGGCTGCTTGAGATGGAGGACTCCTGAAATGGTGTGCGTGTACTTCTCCAAGTCAGCATTAACCTGGACCAGGTGCGGCCTAAGTTCGGGCCGGATCAACTCCCAAAGTGTCGTTGCATCGTCAATCTGTGGCGTCTCCTGCAGCTCGGCGTCTGATGAAGAGTCAGTTGCAGTTCCATCTGAATCACCAGCCAGTGCATCGCTGAAAGGAAGCTCGTAAGAGCGTCTGGTTCTGATGCTTTCTCCTGGCGCGGTACTGCAAACCGCCCTGACTGAGTGCAGTCAGGCGGAAAACGCCCAGCATTGATCGCCCCAACCACTTCACAAACGACCCTTAGGCCTTGTGACATAGCGTCCCGAGAGAATGTCTCAGCGCTCTTGGCTGCAGGGTCTAAATGATGACCCACTATCCTCCTCAAATGAAGTGGGGCGCCAAATTTGGCCAGCCAACTGAGCACTGTCGCCTTGCAGCTGTGGCTGCGCAACACATTCCTCGGCTGAGGTGGCACCTGCAAAGTCATACGCATGAAGTCAGCGATTTCCGAGGCGCCCATCGCCTGGTTCACCCCAATGCCATCCGCATCAAATCTGCAAATCAATCGAGGCCCCAACTTGACGCCCTCATCGTGACAAAGCGCCATGCGGGCTTCGATTCAAGCATCCGACCAAGGAGCACCAGAAAGGCAAACCATCGGTGCCACCACAGGTAACAAGAGCCGCCTGTGGTTGTCACTCCTTGCGCCTTTGTGGCAGAGCACTCCAACTTCCAGGAACCCCACAGGCTCTGTATCTGGCCTCTCTTCTGGTGGCCTGCAGCCCCTGTCAACTGTCAATCGCACTGCCCTAGCCATGTCTGAGGCACGTGCACTGCCGTAGCTCATAACGAGAATTCCTCCCAAGATCACCCTGTCTTGGATTGACCCTGAGCTGCAGCTCACACGCTCCAACTTCTTGATCTGCTCCACTGTCAAGCGGATCGCCTGTGCAATCGTTGGTGCCCTTTTCATGAGCATCTCTGCCAAGCCAGAAACCCTCTGAAAAATCATCTGAACCTCCACGCGCCTCAAGCCTAACATTGCACCTGAAAAACGCACTGCTTCGAGAAATGCCTTTCCAGTCGTACCTGCAGTCTTCCTATCAAGCAGCAAGTCTCGCAAGAAATCATGCACGTTCACGTCTTCCAGCGGGAAAGGTGCAGCCTTGTTTGCAACACAGTGCTCCACAAATCGGATCAAATCGGCGCATTGATCCGACCCTCTTACCCAGTGTGCTAGTGACTGCTAGTGGCTTTACGGGCCAGACATTCCACAAGAGTCTCCTGAACTCGCTGCCGCAGCTCACCCGCATCACAATCTTTGCAGGCAAGGTCAAAGGCTGAGAAGGCACTGACATTCATCAATACAATTGCTGTCCAACTGTTTATATGGTTCTGTCTCTGCGTTTCCTCATGCAAGACTGTTGACTGCCTAATAGCCTGCAAAGACACAGGTCTTTTGTGCCCTGCCTCAAGGCTTTCTTGACAGGTGGTTCGTCAGAAGTCGCTCGGCCCTGTCAGATCAATCATATCGTTTGGAGGCCTCTTGCCGGTGAAGCACGGAAAATGTTCATCCACAACACGCCATTGCCAAAAACAGCTCCTAGAAAACCGTCTTGCTCCCAGAAAAATTTGGGTCTCTGAGGTTCTAGCGACTCCTCCAAACGTCTCTGAGTGCCGACATGGTCATGAATCTCGTTGAACGTTGCTGGAAGGGGAGTCCACACAGTGCAAACATGTTGATCACCTCCTAAATCTTGATCAAAATTGTAACCATCAACATCACAATGACTGGGGTCGTAACCAGAGCTCTCAGCTGTTTCTCCACGCGGTGCCAAGGTGGCTTCAAGAGGCAGCGGTGCACCATGCAATGCAAATTGTGTCACATCAAATCCCTCATCAACCTTCTCAAACTCATCGCCAAATGACTCAATGGGGTCATCGACAAGTCCAAGATTGTCAGGTTGAATCGGGTCATCAGTGAGTTCAAACCCACGCAAATCAGGATCACCCCCTGTCCACATTGCGTTAATCTGAGGCGTGCCTGGCAACACTAGGTGTGTCCACCTGCGTCCACTTTTGCACAACGAGCCGCAGAGCAACTGAGCAACGCTGGAGTTGTGCCAGGCTGTCTGAAGGTCCGTCAGGATCAAAAAGACACTCAAAAATCCGATGTTGTAAAAGGATTGCAGTCCCTTGTCCCGTCAAAATGAACCTAAGTCCATTTCGTTGTAATCGATCCCCTTTTCGTTTTAATCGATCCCTATGGATCTTGGAATTCTTGTGGTGGTTGGGGTTAGGTGCTCATGGATCCCGCAGGGTTTTCAAGGGTCAATGGC
>Ga0126342_10007812_pt1:12500-19141 | contig 19141 bp, 18 predicted proteins | sample Cyp1metagenome_FD_92528 | JGI IMG/M metagenome (GOLD analysis project Ga0126342, IMG submission 92528) | Coral microbial communities from Lord Howe Island, Old Settlement Bay, Australia - Cyphastrea 1 metagenome | ecosystem: Host-associated > Invertebrates > Cnidaria > Coral ... | reverse complement strand
CCCTTCAGTAACGTAGCATCCAACATGTGTGCAAATGACAAGGAACGTTAACATGCCCCACCCCACCCCAACCCTTCAGTAACGTAGCATCCAACATGTGTGCAAATGACAAGGAACGTTAACATGCCCCACCCCACCCCAACCCTTCAGTAACGTAGCATCCAACATGTATGCAAATGACAAGGAACGTTAACATGCCCCACCCCACCCCAACCCTTCAGTAACGTAGCATCCAACATGTGTGCAAATGACACGGAACGTTAACATGCCCCACCCCACCCCAACCCTTCAAATACGTTCCAAACGCAAAAAAAGCCACTTCGTGCCACGGCCGTGCAGCGGTCGGTGTCCAACTACTTGGATGTCAAATTATGTAAGAATCATTTAAGATAAAATTAAGATCGACAAATTGGGGATTTGTTGAGTAACTCGAAGTAATGTGGGCAAACCAATGCCATAAACCACCCATTTGGGAATGGTAAACATACCACATAAAAATGGTGATGACTGGGGGATCCTTATGGCATTGTTTTACCCACATTAAATTCACTCCCATTAATTCCCATTAAATCCCATATTCTATATTTACCCCCATTATTAGAGATCGATTTACGCCAAGTTGGTGCCGACGGACCTGGCAAGGTCTTCGTTGTCCGCGATGATTGCCTCGACACGCTTTGCTCAGCGAGAAGGTGAAACGATGGTCGAAACGTGCAAAACCACCATGGTTTGCTCAGCGTTGAAACCAACAAACATACAATGTGAGGCCACCAAGATAGCTAAGTTGGTTTATAACTCCGATAATTATGGTTTATGGCACTCGTAACTATAGTTACTGGGGCTTATAAACCAACTTATAACTGGGGGGGCCACATTGTATGTTTATCCCAACTATTGAACTATGGAAAATCACCATTTTTAATAGGTAAATCAACTATTTCTATGGCCATATATATATATAATATCTGGTTGGTGGTGACTGGAACCATGGAATTTTGTGACTTCCCAGAAACAGTTGGGAATGTCATAATTCCAACATGACAATCCCATCCCCCGAAAAAAATCAACACCCCCTAAATGGTTCCAATTATGTGGAAATACCCTATGAAACCAAAAAAAATCATGGGAAGTCATGATAAACCAATGTAAACCAATAGAAAACTGGGATAAACATGATAAACAATCACAAAAAATGGTTTTCATCAAGAATAATGAGATTTTCACCCACCAACAAACGGTGGGTTTACCCAACAAGAAGCTTATATGAATGGGGAGTCAACATGGTTTTACCAGCAAGAATGTGTCGGTAGCCAGCTAGCACGGATTGAATCATCAAATATCGGGGTAAATTGCTGGGTAAATATAAGATCCTCACCCCCACATTGTTGATGGTCATTGCTTTTCTGCCCACAAAATGAGACAACATGTGGGGCCCCATGGGGCCCCAGAAGCTGTGAGAAACTCGGGGTCACCGATTTACCTTCTGCGAATGCTTGGTGGGGTGGTTTCAATAGTTGGTGAATCCGTTGGAACATCAAGTTGCGGTGGATGTTTTTTTCGAAAACATGTCATAGCATCTTTTCTGGGCGTGTGAAAAAATGTGTATAAGATATATCATGAAAATCAATGTCATATCATGTAAATCAGTATTTCTTTCCAACTTCAGTAACTATGGCCTCTCGGCCACTCTCGGCATTTGGCGCTGCGAAGGGTTCATTCACAGCGATGGCAAGCGCATGCAAGCGCGCTTTACGCAACGAGGTCATGCTGAAGTGAGCTTCATCCCCCGCGAACGGGCAGATCTCAAGGATTTGGAAGAATACCAGCTGGGAAACTCAAAATTCCAATGGTTCCGAATTCCAGTTGAGTCTGAATGGAATGTAAAATTCGTGGTAAGATGATACAAGATGTGCTTTTGGTGTAACCAGATGACTGTTCAGTTGGCGATAGATCAAGGTAATGGCATATGTAACTAGCATATGCCATAAAAGCAAATGAAGCAAATTATGGTTACCCTTTGGTAATCAAACATGGCTAGCGGGAAGATCCCCCAAATCATGGTGCCATGTTCCCATGTGCAGAGCTGCAGATGTTCGCGGATTTCCCAGGCCATGTGGCTGTAGCAGTACGACAGATCAGCTATCAATATATATATAGAATATATATATATACATTTTTTTGTAAGTATACACATTTATGTACATATACACACGCACTCACACACACATATGTATATATATGTATATATATATAAATACATGTGTATACATATGTACATATTATTTATATATATATATATGTACATACAGATATGTACATATACACACTCACACACACATATGTATAAATCAAATATATATATATATATGTTTATATATTTATAGTACATGTATGTATCCCATGTCGACCGTGGGGACCTTGACTTCACCGATAATTCGTTGACCAAGGCTGGGGGTTTTCCCCTTATCGTCGCTGGAACCTCAGTGTTTCTGAAAAATCAGATGGCGACTGTACTGCTTTTGCTTCTTTTTTCGATCTTGGACAGATAAATAAATTCTCATGAGGAGTGGCATGTTTCACATTTTTTTGGGGAGTTTCCCATGTTTTTTTTTTTTCACGGGGAAAAGCGGTAAAATATCAGGTCGATGCCCTCGAAGAAGGACTTGTCAAAGTTCTTCCTGAACCTGGAGGCTTCCCGACGTGGAAGCGGGCGGCCCACAATCAAACTCTCGTCGATTTGTTGAAGACAATTTTTCCCCAAGGTTGATTTATGTTACCCTCTGGTAAACTAACATAGCTATGGAAAATCACCATGTTTAATGGGTAAATCAACTATAAATGGCCATTTTCAATAGCTATGTTAAATTACCAGAGGTTAATCCACCATTTGGGCAATCTACATCAATCTACGATGCTTGAGCTGAGTGCTCCGCTCTTCACATGGGATCCTTCCAGGCACATGTTGCTTCCAGCAGCAGTCGAAATCGTTTCTATTGCAGCGCCGAAGCCTTGCAAGAAGGCGCCTTTTTTCGCTGACGATTTTAATGAGATTGATATATACAAAATTAAGATAGACTTGTGGTATCTTGTGATATCTTGTGGTATATAACATGAAGGACAATAATAATTAACAAGTGTAACAACACAATACCAGTAATTAAGACTCTCTCTCTCTATATATATATACGTACGAATATGTATTGCGTATTATTGTGTTATTTTTTTTTTAATCTTTATTACTGTTTGATTCATTGGTTGCAATAGCATTGAATATGCCGCTGGCTGGCAGTGCTATGCAATCCACAAAAGCGAAGAATTGTGATCAATATCGTTGTGTCTACGCGGAATGTATGTGGATATGTACATATATATATATTATATAATAATAACAATAATATATAATATGGTTGTGGATGAACAAAAAAGGGAGAATAATCTGCAAGGGTCATCGTTTTTGGCTATCGATAGAATCGATAGTCGTTTTTTAATAAAATGTCACCTAAAAACAGTGAAATCTACAATTTTATGGGGCAAATCAAATTATGTGTACTTTTGCAGGTTTCATACACTTTGCGCCACCCTCGATAGAAACGTCATTCAAAGTGTATGATTAATGCTTGGAAACCTGGGGATGGTTCTAAGTTTCACTTGCCGCCAATATATATCTGGTTGGTGGTTTGGAACATGTTTTATTTTCCATAATATATGGGATAATCCTTCCCATTGACTAATATTATTCAAGATGGTTAAAACCACCAACAACAGATATTACTTATTTTTGATAGATGCGGTATGCGTATGTAAGAGAGAGGAAGAGGGAGAAGTTTGGGACCGCAGGATTGATAGGATTGGGAATGCCCCAAAAAAAACCCGACTCCGCAAGGCTGAGTTAATCAAGTCAACCAACTGGGCGCCAACATTTGTGTGGACCACCTCAAATGAAAAAATCTGGTTGACTAATTGATACTAATTGGGAACCCTGCAAACAGTGATATTCAATGATCTTCTGCTACTAATACTATGACATACTATGCATCCGCGTAGAAACTCTCCAGGCTTTGTGCTCTTTTTTTGCTGATTATTCGCATGAAATATGTGGGGTGGGTGGGGGTGGTGGGGTGGGCCAGCAACGTTCAAGGGCACTTGTACACATGCGTTTGCTTGACGAGATGTGTGTGTGTGTTACCATATGTCTTGCAGTTTATTTACATGACAGCAGCAGCTAGTTTCGCGTGAGCTTCCAAATGTCCTGAGAAAGATGATTTTATGAGCCATGTATGATCATAGATTCAAGAAGTAAGAAATGCTTGCAAATTCACCGGCAAAACCACTTCGGAACCGGTTGTCTGCGGCCTACCCGAATGATCAACAGTCTAGGGCTTAGTCCAGGGTTGACTTTCCATTGGATTCCGCTGGCCCATGCTTGGATTTCCACGTAATGATATGCCCCCTATTGTTTGCCACTACCAAAATCAAATCATGAGTTTATTGCCGGCAAAACCCACCATTTAATAGTATATACTATGTGTGTGTGCATATATATATAATATTATAATTATATGGTTATATATCATCTGATCTCCAAGATCAACCGTCCTGCCCATAAAAACCCATCAAATGCCAGGCCGGGAAGGTGCGGACAGCGACAAAGGTGGCATGCCGCTGGTGAACACCATCCTCCCCTTTGGTGAGCAAAGGAGCCGAGGATGTGATGCATCATGTCACAGGTGAAAGCCCTGAAACAAACCAGGCGAGGCTTACCATTTCTAGGCATGCGGCAGCCAGGCGAAATGAAGGTTGGATAGGTTGGTGTGTTCATCTGGGCAAAGATTCTGTTTTGAACATGACCTAGGGGTGCAATGACGTAAAAACACATGGTTTGGGATGTTTTGGGCCTTACGGCACAACAACCCTGGCCATGGCATCATCTAAACATCCAATTTCCGAACACCGTTCAGCAGACCAAATCAAATAACGCATACGTTTGCACCATACAAAAGACATTTTGTTTTGCAAATTACTGTAACCTTGACTGCAGCTTCGTTCTTCGTTTCAACTGAGTTGCAGTTTCACTTTGGGCGCTCCGAATCCTTATTGTGGTTTGTTGAATCGACTCCTTTTGTTGCTGAAGCACAATGTGTTGAGTGAACTCCAACCTGTCGTGTTAGCTATGTATTATCACCAAAGCTAGCTTTTGCTGGCTGAAGTCCCTCTTGTTGCACGGTATTGGGGTGCTGGAGCCATTCATGCGAGACTTCACAGTTATCCACTCTCCTCCCCCTGGCTCAATCCGCCTTGGAACATCTTCGCCATCAGCATCACCTTCGTCATCATCATCACCTTCGTCATCACCACCACCACCACCGCAACTAGTCACCGCAGCAGCTTTGATCCATTGTCTTCATTGTTATATTGTTGTCATCATGCATGCATTTCAATGCATTTCTTGTTGACAAGCGACACGCACGCAATCTTAGCATCTTGATCCTCCTGCTCCTCTTCCGCTTCTCGGTCCCCAATCTCATCCAATCCCCATTCTGATGATATGTGTTGCTGGCTGCCCCAGTTTTGGTGACTTAAAGGTGTCAAGACTCAAGACTCAAGACCATTTTGATCCATTTTGATCCATTTTTTGGTCAGATACAAAAGATCAACTTTTTTATATATATATATGGTTACTATATTTATATAAATAAATATATATATAGATACTATCAACTTGGCAGAGTTCCATGTCCCAATAAAACCGGACACGCCTCCAGGAGCAACTCCTTGCCCGTCTCGAGGGAACGTTGCGAACGCAGGAAGGCCTACAAAAATCGTGATTCAACTGGCACCAATAGCTGGTTGGTGGTTTGGAAGATTTGCTATTTTTCCATAGGTTGGGAATGTCATCATCCCAACTGACTTTAACTCCATGATTTTTCAGAGGGGAAGGTCAACCACCAACCAGATAGAATTGGGGATTGAGGCAACCAGAAACAGGGATTGGCCCGCAACAAACTGTGGTGTTAGTCACAGCAGCTTGTGATTTTGCAGGGAAATCATCAGCAAATATGATGGCTGTGATATCATAGAAATCATGGGCGAGTAAGAATTTGCCGTTTCGTGTAACTTGGAGTATCCCAAGTTACACATGTCTTATATACGAAGAGGACCATGGAATTCTACATTTGATCTACTCTAGGGATTGGACAACAGTTACAGTAATTAATATTATGATATATCATAAGCTGACGTATGTATATTATACACATAGAGATTGCACAAACAGATATGTTTATAATTATATATACATGTATGCAAGATGGCCACCCAATAAAATTTATTTATAAAAACATTTTACTGGAGAATTATCCCCCAGGAATATGTATTAGTGAACCTATAGTTAAAGACAACCTTCAGTATCCAAAGGGCCCCTGCTTGCCATAAACATGTTCCCCTTTTTTGCTTCCAAACTGTGATTACATATGTATCTATGCACACATGTGATGATGCTACTGCTACTATAATGGACAGTTTTGGTCCTCCTGACCATTTCTCTCCAAAGAGTAAAGGTTTGTTCAAGCATCCCATGTTGGATTGACAGGAATGTGACATGATTTGACCCATCCCAGTGAGATGTTCATCTTGTTTTTCCA
>Ga0126342_10007812_pt1:0-2500 | contig 19141 bp, 18 predicted proteins | sample Cyp1metagenome_FD_92528 | JGI IMG/M metagenome (GOLD analysis project Ga0126342, IMG submission 92528) | Coral microbial communities from Lord Howe Island, Old Settlement Bay, Australia - Cyphastrea 1 metagenome | ecosystem: Host-associated > Invertebrates > Cnidaria > Coral ... | reverse complement strand
GCGAAACTATCGGATAACCAAGGGCACCCCGATGAGGTCGTGAGGTTGAAGACGGGCTTCATTTGACTAGAATAGAGCTATGGTTGTCTGGTTGGTGGTTTGGAACATGATTTTTATTTTTCCATAGATTGGGAATGTCATCATCCCAACTGACGAAGTCATATTTTTCAGAGGGGTAGGTTGAAACCATCAACCAGTTCTAAGTTGCTTGTACCCATATTTCCAATGAACCATGGTCAGTTGGACAATCAGTCAGCACCGGTGACGACGCCATGGATGATAGCATAGGGCCGGGATGGAGGTGAGGAGTTGCGTGTGGAATCTGCTGGAGATGGAGGTATTTACTGACCAGCTACCCGGTAAACATACAAAAAACCATGGAAAATCACCATTTTTAATGGGACAACTCACTATTTCTATGGCCATTTTCAATAGCTATGCAATGCTATGCAACAAATTACCAGAGGCTAGACATGTTTATACCTTTTTATGGGTTTAGGGCATCTAAGGCAAGTCATGGTACATCATTGGTTTGCTGGTTTGCGTGTTTCTTCCCCAACAAGCTCCAAGTAGCAAAAGCCGAGTTCAAGAAATACGATCTGGTGTTGCCGAGGGGGGTATGGTGGAATTTGCTACCTGATCTACCTGGTGAACTCTAACAATGCCTTGAATACCTAAACCATCAAAGCACCGTGAAGATACCAACATGTTTGGGTAATTAAGACGCGCATGTTCATGTACAATTCATTGTGGGCATTGGTTGGTTTACAGAGCGGGCCCCCCAGTTCCAAGTTGGTCTATAAACTCGCTCAGTCGTAGATGTTTCCACCAGAATCTTAGTTATAATTATAGTTATTGCACAAGTCGTGACAAACCCATACGAAATGGAAAATTTTTCGATACAATTCTGGGCTAATTTTGAGTAATTAATAGTAAGCCACCCCCAACCTTACTATCTTTATGGGTGATATACACCATCAATCCATATCAATCCATTTGGTTGGTTATGGATGGTGACATTGCTTTACAGCATTTTACGAAATTTACGACATAAAAACAAAAACAAAAACATATACAACCATCAAATTGTAGATTGATCATATGGGGGTTTCCAAAAATGGGGGTACCCCCAAATGATCCATTTTAGATTTGGATTTTCCTGTATGAAACATACATTTAAGGCTTCCCCCATTTATGGAAACCCCATTGATGTCGCCAACCAGAACCACCAGAACCATGCTCCAGGCCAAGTTTCTCGTCCACCGTGCAGGCGGCCGTTTTTTTCCTGCCTGTTTTGGAGACCTGTGGCAGTGGTATGTAGTAATGTTATGAATATTTGTACGATTAAGGGTTAGATGTATGGTTAGGTGTATTTATATGTTTAAGATATGTATATATATATATATGTTAGATGTATGTAGTACTGTTATGATTGTTAATTGGGTGATGTAATCTTAACATATCTTTTCAAATGTATTTGATAATGTTATGATGCGGTTTGTCATCTTAACCAGGTAACTGAACCGGCTTGTTTTGGCTGGGTAAGATGTGGCCATGAGAACGGTTTCATACTTGGTGGATCTGGCGCAGTAACTGGTGAAGAACGCTGATGATCGTAAGTTAAGTGGGAGAGTAGCATGCACATAGTTCAGCATATTCAGCCATTATGGTCGTGAATTAACCTGCTAGCTATTACTAGGTGGGATGAAGCTTCAATTTTGCTGAAGTCCATGTGCCGCCTGCTCCCACCCTGAAGCCCAGAAGGATTTCCCGTCGATTTGGGATCTCCAAATCCAATATCCTTGGCACAGCACAGCAACGCCGTAGCCTTTGGCTCACCAGTTCCAGGCGGCGATCCACACTCGCTGCCTTACTTTAACGATGTGGATCGACCGAAAAGATTCGGAGTGTTCCACAGCAGCCAGCGATGATGAGTCGCCTGGATAATGATGGGCGAGCACCTAAAACCTATCCTCTGGTAAACTAACAAAACTTTCGAAAATCACAATTTGCAGTGAGCAAATCAACAAAAATCAACTATCAATGGCCATTCTTAATAGCTATGTTAGTTTACCAGAGGGTAGAGGATTTTGTTCGTTTCAAAGACTACCCCCTGGTAATTTCATATGGCAAGGGACAACTATGGACAACTTCCACTGTGCGAAGGTCTGGGATGACAATCTATAATCATCTATAAACCTTCTATAAGTGGGCGACGTTCCATTGCCAGATGTTGTCAGCTTGGATGTCCCGAGACCAACCTGGGATGGAAGATTCGGTTTGAGAAGGACTCAAGCCCAGCAAAATGATGCCGGCAAAATTGATTGATTACTGATGACACTTGCATGTAAAATACGGGAGCAACATTACGTACATGTATACATGCATACATGTATACATGCATACATGCATACATGCATACATGCATACATGCATACATGCATACATGCATACATGCATACATGCATACATGCATACATGCATACATGCATACATGCAT
>Ga0126342_10007811_pt1 | contig 19142 bp, 13 predicted proteins | sample Cyp1metagenome_FD_92528 | JGI IMG/M metagenome (GOLD analysis project Ga0126342, IMG submission 92528) | Coral microbial communities from Lord Howe Island, Old Settlement Bay, Australia - Cyphastrea 1 metagenome | ecosystem: Host-associated > Invertebrates > Cnidaria > Coral ... | reverse complement strand
GTATATTATATTATATTGTATTATATTATATTATATTGTATTATATTATATTTAATCATATATATATATTATATTATATCTATATTCTATTATATCATATATATTATATTATGTATATTATATTATATCATATGTATATTATATTATATCATATATATATTATATTATATCTACTGTATATTATATCATATATATATATACTATATCATATATATATATCTATACCCCATGGGTAGATGATGATTTTTCCCGCGCAGCCCCCGCAAACTACGCCTGTGCTCCGTTGGTTTCTGGAGCCGAAAGGCTCAGATTTGGCAGCAAAGCACCTCGGAATTGTCGGGAAGAGGTTAAAGGATGATTGGACATTGATTGGATGGATTATATAATTAATCATCCTTGAAGATGACTATTGATGAGTATTGACAATGCTGATTTGTGACGATCTTATATTCACTAATTGATGATTATTGACCATGTCTTAATTAAGTGGATTCATCATAAAGTGGATTCATCGTTCAAACCTCTCAGAGGATCATGAAGGGGATTATCTGAGGATGGATATGGATGGATGATATACTAAATGACTTGAAGAATATTTGAAATTTGCTTAAATGTGGGATAGGGAAAGGATCTCAACCGGTTTAAGCGGAGATCTGATCTGATTACTGGAATTCATGAGGAGAATTGATGGTAAAATGTGTGGTGAAAAAAACTCCAAAAACTACTGATTCATTGAAAGCTGGGGATCTAGGCATAGGTCAGATGTGAATGGATACGATGTAAACCCCTAGCCTGCAACTACAGCAAACTTTCATTGGGATTTCAACAACTGGCATGAGGATATGGAACCAAATGACGACTGACCCACAAAAAACAATACAACATAATACAACAGTCATGGCTCAAGATTGCACTCAGACTCGGTTGAATTGACATGAATAGTGCCACATTCCACTGTTGCTTCATGTTGATTTGGCACATTTCCATCGGTGGAAAAGTTCATGTGGCAAATCCCTGCTGGTTGGCCAAATCCATCTTGATGATCCAGGACATGCACAACCACCATGGCAAGTCACCTGATTGGCTGAACCACATGGATCGACAATTCCATACCCCAAAGAAATGCAGTCGTGCCCCATTTTGGGTAGAAGAAAGACTTTCGCAGATGGTGGTAGTCCCTCATTGCGGCGAGATTCCATGTACTGGGAATCTACTGCCACGAAAACTAACCTGAAATTGCCAAGAAAATGGTGTGGAATGAGATTTTCACACTGAAAATCACCATGTTTGGGGTTTCCACTTTTCAATTTCAGTGTAAAACCCTTCAATGGCCAACCACCAGCTCCCTCGCCCAACAAGATCAGCAAGGCGCCCAAGACTGTGACCAGCAGCAGAACCAACCTCGGTTGAGACATGATGGAATCTCTTGGGTTCAAGAGGCATCACTGGACCCAGTGCAATGGTTGATATTTCGAGTAAACCATGAGTTTTGGGGGTGCCAATTTTGACAAAAATACCCATTTTGTGTCAAATGTTTCTGATATCTTAAAGGAACCACACAGGTTTGGGGGAGGTTATGTACAGTAATCGTTTTGAACCACTCACCTTTGAGTCATACACCGGCCAGGAAAAGCGGTGTGTGTGGTATATAAAAATGCATACAAATGCGCCAACAATGACCCTTGGTATCATAAAGTGCTTTAAAACCGGAGAGTCACAAAGACAACAAAAATGTTCTTCTCTCCACAGGTTTGATGACCAATGTGTGGGAGAAGTGGGTTGGTTTGCACGTTAAAGCTGAAAATTTCAAAGCACAAACATTCGCAGAAAATGGTGGGCTACATGCAGATCCCCATCCCAATCTTGGTCTGTTTGCTGGTTTCGAACTGAAAAAATGCTGAACCGTTGGAATTAACAAGACCAATTGCAGCTGAAGCCTTTTGGTCAAGTGACCAGTGCCCAAAAAACTAGTCATAAGCATCCCCATCATTTCAATATTTTGAATATATATATATATAATATATGATTACATATGTATATACACCGATTCCCATCAAATCAGGCTTCCCTGAGGGTGCGACCCACCCAGTCGCGCGGGGCTCGAGCCCCTTCTGAAGCCGCCTGGCGCGTTGCAAAACTTGAAAAATAGGTCAAAGGCTAGTCACATCGATTTGCCGCAAACATGTAAGCAAAAAAAACACAAGGTGCCCACATTTACTATTGGGGTCCTTGTGTGCCACTATTGGACGGACTCAACTGTTGTTTCAATACTTTGCTGTATGCTTATGTAGGCTTGTTGATTTGAATTCCAGCAACTTGACTTTCACATTTCGGGGCAAATCTAAAGTTTGTATATCAAGGGGTTCGTAACCCAAATTTGCTCCCAAAATTAATCAAGTCAGAACTCGTGAATCAAACTAGTTGAACTAAATCATACTAAATCCATCCTTTTTAGGAATTTGTTCTTGGCCCCTCTAATCATCCATCTTTTCCCGTTACGATCTCCCACGCCTCGCTCCATCACCCGCGGTGATGTCGGCGGGCTGCAGCTGTTTGGTTCCGCTGAGCAACGCAGGACACCAATCAAAGGAATACGCAATCTATCTATCCATATCTATCAATCATGTCTTCACCAATAGATTCAATAGATCGCAGGACACCAATTACCGTAATTAATTTGTTTATTTGTTCTATCTATCAATCTCTCAGCTACATCCGCACGGGGAACATCCGGAAAATCGACCGTTCAACCAGCATGGAGGTGCACCTCCGCACGGAGAACAGAACCAACAACTGGTGTCTTGTTGTCAACGCTCTTGTTCTATGATGTTCTATGTTGTTGCTATTGTTATCAGCTTTGGTTTGTTCTGCAGTTTGTTCTCAGGATCAGGGTTTATTTATACGTACTATAAGTATTATCATGTGTTTCCTAACATGGGGGTACTCAAAAATGGATGGTTTATAATTTATAATGGAAATTCGTATAGAAATGGATGATTTGGAGGTACCCATCAAATTAGGAAACCTCCATGTGTACAAATCACATATTCAATCAGCAACTGGAATGCCAAAACATCACCACGGGCTTGGGTCCTTATGGTTCACACATCTGTTCTTAATGATTTGAACCCAGGCTTCCAAACAGGTTCTGACCCATCCCCATACTAAAATTACTAAATGAAGAATGAAGAAACGAACACTCAACAATCATCAACAATCGACATAAATACAGCAGATATATTCAAGATGAGGCAAGTGTGTATGTGTGTGTGTGTGTCGACTCTTCCTGTTCAGGATTTACTCCGTGGCACGTCCCAGGAGGCCCCTTCCCGTCGCATATTTCAACGCTGTGTGCAGTGCGAAATTCACTGGCATGAATTCACTAGCTTTTTCTGTACAGAGCAGGTGCAAACTGAAGATTGATCGATCGCCATTCTGCATGAGAGGCTTTGCTGTTTTTGTTGCCTTTTTGATGCTGCTCCTGTTGTGCATTTCTGCAAATGCCTTGGATCTGTCGATGAGTGTTGTCTTGTCGCCCCATTAATATATTAGCATTGTGTGGTGTCTTCTACCCCCAAACCTTTTTTTGCTGCTTTAGTTATTTTAAACCACTTTTTTGGGACTGGATTTGACCTCCACATCTTCCGCGCCGTCGCAGTGGACCCCAGTTTCGGGCCCAGTGACGGACACGACACCGTCGGACACGTCTCACTGCCGCACCGGCGATGGAGCGCGGCTCGGCGCCATCGACTCGGCCCTTGGCACCATGTGAATTGAGATATGGTTGGCACCATGATCCACCCAAAGGTTGGCAGAGTTACCTCGCCTAATCAATAGAAATGAATTGTTTGGTATCTTTTAGTGGGGTTCCACTCCGGGTTCAACCGGTTCAACCAACAGGAAATAAATTTAGTAGTGTGTAAGCAACAAACATACAGTTGTTGTTTCATATAACAAACATGAGCAAAGATAGGGGAGGTAAACAACAAACACTCAGATCGTTGAGGGCTTAGCAGTTCCGTGTCAATAACGGGCCCATAAGTATCACAATGATTGACTCCCGGGCCAACATTTAGGCACTCTCAGGGACCATGAGGTCGTTGATTGGTTGTAAACAAAATGACTTGGATTCATATGAACCCATACTGATCCCCATTGAAAATTATCATACGAACTTGATACATGGCTCATGAAAAAGGGAGCATCCATGAACCCGCCAAATTGGTCATTTTATACTAAACCGTCCAATTTCGAGACTTCATATCAGCCATAGTGAGATACCCACATCGGATACCCAAATCACATACCCATATCATATCCCTATACCATATCCCCACATAGCAAAATCTGTTTTCATATGTTTTCATACATCTATGTTGGGCTTCAGTATCATTAGACTTGATATTCAAATATATTCAACTTTACATGATCTTTTTTTTTCGCTTGCAAAGGATCGAATGGTTCCGGTTTTTCATGGTTTTTCATGGTTTTTCCAATGGGTTTTTCCCAAAAAAAACTTGGGGCGACCGACGAAGCAAAGGCCGTCGGCGCCACCAACTGGGCTCCAGAAGCGGCACCAGGCTGCCTTAGGCAACGTCTGGCTGCCATAACGTGGCTATGGTGGAAAGGCTGCAATAAGAACGATGCAATGGTAATAGATGGTAATAGTAATGATGACAATAATAGTGGTAACAATAATATATTTCACAATTATATAATAAACATTGTGGCTGATATAATCATAATCATAATGATAATAATATGCTGATCATGATGATGATGGTGATGGTGATGATGATGATGGTATAATGTAGAATATATATATATGATATATGCCATAAGCTATATGGATAACTCTTTGTGGTTTCCATATCTAATATCCAATGGCTATATGGATATATCTATAATAGTATACTCATAACTGACTTTGACAAATAACCTATATAATATATCCATGTTCTTGATATGTTTTGAAAAACCAAAATATATCGATCAACTGTTGACAATATATCCCATTCAAGTATGTTCAAGCATACTGGCAATCCAATGCTTCATAGCTTCAATGGGGAGTCCCAGTTTTTGGATTGTGACAATCCCCATATAATGGTATTATATAGTCGATAGCATAATCACCTGCAATCAGAATCAACCAAGATGGGTATTTTTCACACTGCTCAAATGATCATATGACTACCATCTACTACTCAGAAAAAGGCGGCAAAACCACCATCAATTTTTTAATGGATGTTTCGCCTTTTTTTCCCTATGACAAGTAATCTTCGACCCATAAGTGCACCATATATCCGGTCCAAATGTAATTTATAAACATGTAACATACAAGTCTACTAGAAGAAGTTTAATGGAATTTGGAATCTATTCATTGAATTGAGACCATCAATCAATGGTTAATACATATTGCTAATTAAGTATCAAGGGGCCATGTATGATCCTGATGTGGATGTTCTCACACTTTGATGGCCATAAATTGGGGCATCCCCCATGGCTGATATGGCTGAAACATCTTCGTGTTCCTCATGAACATGGACTTGGAATAGCCAATTCGGAATAAGTCTGAAATCAATGGATTGGTCTTAAGGGAAATCAGTTTAGAGGAAACCATATGTTTGAGCATGAAAATTGTTGTGATTCAACCATAAATGTTCCCAGTTGTGATATAAGTTATTCTGGAGGATCCAATGAAAAAAGTGTTCTTCCAAACTCTTAAACCATGAGATGTTTAATCTTATGGGTTCCTATAAATCCATATAGTAGAAATCGCTTGAATGGTAGTAACCATGAAGTTACCAAGCAACGATGGATACAATCCCTCCGCCAAACCACACTAGCTTCAACCAGGGATTCTGGCTGCGTGTTCTTCACTTAGGGTGAAGGGATCAAAATGGTCAAATCACCATTAACTTTTTCGAGTTCTTGGCGCGCCACCAACAAAGCAATTGACTGATGTTGACTGTTCATTTGATTCCATGATCTACTTTGAACAATCACAGGACACATTCGGAATACTAGGACACTGCAAGGCAGTTACAACATGTTACAAATACCATCCAGAACGCGCAGCGCTGTTGTACCATGGTGCCAACAGGTGCCAACTGACCACTGGGATACCACTGGGACTCCGGACCCAAAGGTGGCTGGCACTGAGCCGAAATTGTACCTGCGAGACCCCCGCTCGACTTTGTTGGAGACTTTGTTGCCCCATTTTTTCAGCATACCAGGTGCTAAAAACATCTAAAAACATCACTGATTAAAATCCCCATCAAGATCGTAAAAAACCTATAATCCTATAATCCGTGATGAAACGCAGCTGTTGACATGTGGCTCGAGGGGAGGATTTTTCGCAGTTTCTAAAACTTATTGTGACTATTTGATGACATTTGCAGATTGGTTGATCAAATTTAAGAACCCCATCCATGACCAGCCAAGAATTACATCTCGAATCATCACCAAGGTCATATTTCAGGATATAAATCATGAAAATCGAAGACCGAAAAGTCATCTACATCAGTCATCTTCATCATGGGTTTGACATTTCCATCCTTTTGGGGGTCATATTTCAGGTTGCTCTACCCGAGTGGAAAAAACCATGCCAGGACACTGGTCTCCAAAGTTGCCAGTCGTGTCGGTCTGGCGTGTGGTGATGGGGATGTCTGTCTTGGGAGTCGGTGGTTTCAAACCTTCCCAAACTTTTAGTCATTGGCAGGATCATCAGCCCAAAATATCCAAAGTATCCCAAATATGGTCGAAAATCAAGATGTTTTTTGAAACCACCAATCAGATCCTGTTGATTTTCAATGAGATTGGATCATGTTGGGGGATTTTGGTGGGATGTTTTCGGGCGCACATGATTTTCTAGATGCTGGTTCTACACCTTTACGGTTCACTGTGGATAAAAATTGTGATGCCTTCGGTTTCATATTCCTAGAACCGAACATATAACATACCGAAGAACCTGCCATTGTTGCCCGTGCAAGTACCATACCCATTAAATGCCAAACTGCCCGCCTTTGAAAAGTGCTGATTGGATTTGAACTCCGAATACAAGGTGAAGATCACATGCAACGTCTCGGTGATCTGGTTGTAAACCTGCAGTGGCACGGCGTGAAAACGGGTCAGGAGTTTCGGAGTTTCCCACGGTATCTTCGGGTAAGACATACAAAAATCGAGTTGTTTCCGAACATCTGGTTTTGCCTTAAATATATAAATATATTAATTACCTAAAAATCCCATGGATGATGAATCCCATTAAAGTGGCAAAATTCTTTATCATATCTATATTATGTATATAATATTATATTATATATTATGTATATATACGTATATTTATATATGATATATGTATATACACAGTGTCCCAGTTTTTGACAAATCCATAAAACCGCCTTGGTACATCCAAACCTGGCTCGTGGGTCGTGCAGCTAGTTACTCGCTGATGCAACTGGTTGGTCAAAGAACAACGCCTCGAAGTTGGAGTCTGCTTACAGTAACTCATCTTACCCTCTGGTAATGACTAACATAGCTATTGAAAATGGCCATTTATAGTGGATTTACCCATCAAGAATGGTGATGTTCCATAGTTATGTTAGTTTACCAGAGGGTAGCTCCAGGAAATTTGAAGAATTCGACTGAAATGCCTCCACCATACAATTCTGATCAACTGCAAATAGTATGACTGAGTCTATGTCCGAAATATCTGCAGTATATATATCTTCTGTACATAGGAATGGTATGGAATTGTATATTTGGATATATTTGGCCATGCCCATTGGGTAACCCCCAAATCCACCAGTTCTTGCTCTGTAGCAGAACAACATCCGCCAGGCAATTCTGGGCTTCCCTGACGGGTACATCCAGTATCGAGGCGAACACCTTCACATAGCTAGGTAGATCCAGCCTGAGAATCGTGCACGCATTTTTCAACGTCTAATGGCCTAATGTCTAGCATTTCTTGTGGCTCCAGGCATTTTGACCCATTTTGACCCATTTTGAAGACGCTTACTGGCTTACTCAGAACTTATGCCACCATTGTCGATAGTTCAACCACCATTGTTTGATGGTTAAACATGGTTAAACATGTTGGATCATTTTGGATGGTTAACCCCCATGTTTGGGACCCATTGGTTCACCTCAGGTGACGCACATTCTGAGGTTAAAACTCCAGGTCCGCCAGATCGGGCAAAGGATTGTTCTGCAGAAACTCCTGCGGTCGATATCACGACCTGGTCCCGTTGGGGATGGTCCAATCGTCATGCAATGTAATTTTGAAGCGTTGGCCTATAATGCCTATACCCAAATAAGGATGTTGATATTCTTCAATCGAAGTACGCTTGAAGTGTGCTGAAGTGAATCTTTTTGAGCATCGAAAACTGTCAATGGCACGGCGCTCCTCAAATTCACCGGGCCACACCTGCATCAGCTGCTCAATATCTGGCATCCTGCGGGCTGTCGGTGAGCCCCTGAAACGTGGATGTCATGCACCATCAAAATGGATGTTTTAACCCTCAAAAATGGTGGTTAACATATATAGTTTTGCCATCAAACATGGGGTTCTAACATTAAGCATCTGGTTGATTGGGATGGAAACTTGCTGATGATGGAAACTTGATGATGGTGATGGTGATGATGATGATGGTGGTGGTGATGATGAATCATATGCAGCATCAATAGCTGGGATGAACATTGAGAACAACTCACAAACGGCAATCAGGCCGCGATACTCATCAAATGGGCAGCATCAAAAGTACAGGTACCACTCTGGTACTACCATGTCGCAGAGATTCGACAGTCCATGGATATGGATCAAACTTAGGTACCCCCAAACATGAAATTATAAACATGTTGCTTTTGACTACTACAAATCACAAGACTCATCCTTCAAAAAACACCAACAATGCTTTCAATCGCTTTTGGAGTTTGAACCTAGGGTACCCCATTCCATCCTCCCCTTCATCATCTGGAACCGCACCGCGGAGCTGCTGGGGTCGCGTCCTCTTTTGGTACTGCACCGTGGGCGCTGGCTTTGTTCGATTGAGGTTATCAATCCGCTTCACCTTGGCGGAATGGTGAAAACCCAACTTCAGGGTGTCACATTTCGGGGTTGAAAATGATGACCCACCGGTGTGTTTCGAGGTAGCCATGGGTGCATATTTCTTTACCACCAATCCAGCCCTATGGATCTCTACTGCTTGACTGGCAATCTGTGGCCCATGGAAATGCCTGAGCTGCAGGCCCAATTGTCAATCTCCTTGGGATTCTTCTCAGCATTTTCAATCGACCGCACCTGAAGCTGAGTTGCAGTGGTTCACTACCAAGTGCCACCCAAAAACTCAAAATTTCGGAACACTTGGAAAATCCTCCCTCCAGATCCATGGATTCAGGTCCTTCATGAATTTTCATTTTTGGGGGTCGCAAAAAATGCGCATCTGCGTCCCAGCAGCCCCTTTTGGCACCTCCATGGGTTGAAGGTCTTGATTCTTACTGAGAGACCGAAGCTGGAGGTCTAAAATCGATGGATCCGAGGGATTCCTCAGGGCGGAGTCAGCACTACAAAAAAGGGGCCATGGCATGGGTCAAATTCATCCAAAGTTTTGAAACAAATGGCAGAGTTTCTTCTTGGGAAATCCGCTTGGCAACATATTTATACAATATACATATGTGTATATATATATATATATTATATTATATATATATAAGAATCAAAATTAGGCTATGGGGACCCAATGGATCTTGATTGCCGCTTGGGATTCTCCTTGTCCACCAAGATCCACCTTGCTCTGTGTCACAAGGATCTTTCATGAGTTTGAGGCTCTTCGAGACGGAACGGAACGCGCACAGAAACCACTGTGGTGAACAAATGTGGTGTTGTATAGGGATCTACACTCATCTTTTCGATTGTACCGTATTGTACAATTTGCAATGCAACTGCTTCTCAGCACACCCCAAATCAATGTGTTCGACCAGTGTAGAAGCCATGGCAGGCTTCCAACACTATCGCAGCTTGGGTAAGACTCAACCATGAAAGCACCAATGGTTCGACTTAAATGGTCTTCCTGCAATTTTCATCCGATATGGAGGGTCACTTATATATGTCATATATAATTCTGCATATCACATATATAGACTCTACATATATATTATATCATATATGGATTCATATCACGTTCCTGACATAGAAGTTCATCTCGGCTGGTGTTATATTCTTCCATAGACCCTGATGCAACCTCTACTTCTCTCTGGCTTGGTGGCGTCTCGGGACATGCGCGACTCGTTTCCTGTGAAAAGAACTTGTTTTTGGACCATCCAGTCTGGGTTTTTCCAAGAGTTTTGGGCAACTAATCATTATTAAGCCATTATTAAGCCATCATTAAGCCATTGTTAACCATTCTTAACCATTATTAAGCCATCATTAAGCGATTATTAACCATTATTAACCATTATTAAGCCATCATTGAACCATTCTTAACCATTTTTACGCCATCATTAAGTGATTGTTAACCATTGATCATTTGCTGCCGGTCCATCATCATCTGGGCTTTCCAGCAGGGTGGGCTCATCTAAGCGTGTCGTGCCCAATCCACTGGCTTCATCATCTGGTCGTGGCATCTTGAGAAAGGCATCCACCTGCGGTCAGCCGGTAGATTCGTTTGTCAAAGGATTGGTTTAAGGGGAAATCTAAAAAAATCTAAAAGCCCCATGGTTCATGGGAAAGAAAATATCACATGGCAGTGTGTCAAAACCTTGTACCCCTGGTGAACATCAAAATAGCTGGTAAATGGATGTTCATCCCCCTAAAAATGGTACTAATAGGTATTGATCCATACCCACAGGTTTCCTGTAGATGGTTCCCTTCCACCAGTCCATTGAGTCAGATTTCGGATGCTTCGCCTCCCCAATGCTGGGAATCAGCTCTGGAATGAAAGGCTTCAGCACTGTGTCCAGCTCTATGGTATGTGGCTTGTACCTCCAGCTCCAGGAGATGAAATGTTGGTTAAAACTGTAGAAAAAATGAGAAAAAGAGAGTTGAACCCCAAGAATCCTCCAGGCTTCCCACTTGGAATGAGCTTACAAATCAGTTCGGAACCAGCTGAGTTCAGGGAAGATCCGAGTGATTTTGACTGCGTGATACTGCGTGATTTCATGTAGGGATGTCTTCGGAAAAGGATTTGGTCATGGCTAAAATTTGGCGGTCCACAAGAACAAACACCGAGCTGGCCTTTTTGATCCTTTTTGTACTTTGCCACTTTGGAGACTTTTTTTTTGTTGTTCCACCAGTGCATAATTGTCATCGTTGATGTCGAGATTCCAGCCACAATTTATTTGCGCATTGACCAAATGTCACCCATGAAGATCTTCCATCCCCAAGAAGATCAACCAGCACCTGGTGATGCAGTTGAAGAGCTCCTCAATTTCAGAGGAGACCTTCATATTTTTGAAGTCCTCCGGATTGTACCTGGGCCCGAAAAAGTGGGCACTGGATGGGAAAAAAAGAAACGAAACGATATTCACAGTGGGAACGTATCATCATCGTTTCATGGATGGGGCCAACCCCTGTGATCGTATACATGTATACATGTGTATAAATAATATATATATATATATTAATTACCATCTGTAACGCTGCTGTAGTAAATAGATATCTGTCAAATGGTCAAACAGCTCGCCTTTTCGACGTTTTCCAATATTTTTTCGTACCATCCACACAGTGTAGCTAACATCCTCAAAGCAGTTGTCCAGCAAGTCAGAGCACCATTGAAAGATTCTGGATGATTTGAATTTTAAGTCATATCAGCAGCATATATATAATATATATATATATATATAATATATATATAATATATAATATATATATATAATATATAATATATATATATATATATATATATCTACCTCCAATTTGCTATATCCTCCCTCTTTTTAATTGATCACATCATGTCCTCCCCTTTTTCGGCTGACAACATCTCCAGTTTCTAGTGATTCTATCCACATCCTCAGTTTTATACATGTCATTGGGTATGAAAGATCATTGAGTATGGACGCACTATGTGCGTTTGTTTCAACGTAATTCTTAATTGGACCCCCAAAACAAATGGTTTACAATAAACACTATTTGGTAGTATTTGGTACTATTTGGTTTGTTCCAAACAAAGTTTGTCTATATGGTACTCCTGTTTTGAGCCAAACCCCAATTAAAAACCCTCCTTCTCTTGTTGGATCACCCTGCTTTCTGGAATATCTCACAATCTATGGCCATGTTTGCTGGTTGGACCATGTTAAAGTCCTTTTTTCGGAGCATGGCATTGTTGGATTATAGTCCAAAAGTAGTATTACAGAATATATATATATATATCTTCCATATAATTACAGTACATATATATATATATATTCCCAGGTGGTTGCTCCCCATTATGTCGCAAGATATCCCAAACCACCCCAAGTGGTTCCGACCCAAAACCCTATAGGTGCCCCCGACGCTCCCGCGGGTAACCCCGAGGACTTCTTTCCATCCTCAACGAAAGATGACCAGACTGAGGGACTGACCATTTCAACAAGGGGCCAAGAAAAAAGGGATCTAATAGGGTATTTAAGAGGTGGTTAATAGGGTTTAATGGTATTTAATGATGGTATTTGTTTGAAAAGCACCATTTTCATATGTTCATTTCATTTTCTGATGGGATTGTCCGTTAAAAACTCCATTGTTTGGGGGGTTTAATGGTAGTTAAGAGGGGGTTTTCATGGAGAAATTCATGGGACTGGCTTGATGATTTCACCCAGCAAATGTGGCTGATAAATATGATATGAATGATTATGAATGGTACCCTCTGGTAAACCAACATAGCTATTGAAAATGGCCATTTATAGTGGATTTTCCCATTAAAAATGGTGATTTTCCATAGCTATGTTAAATTACCAGAGGGTATCTTCACAGGATATGACTGATGAGATATTTTTCATCAGATATCAATGGATTCTACCATCCACCCAAAGCAACATAAACCCAATGGCCATTTCAGTATTCCAACCCGCCCAACGGGCAGGGTCTTTCTGCGGATTTCTCTGGACAATTCATTAGACACTCACAACAACCTCAGCATAGATAATGATAGGTCCAACAAATTCAAACATGACCTATTTATTGTTTGTCATTGATACCAAGTTGATGCCAAGTTGCCCAGATATGGTTGAGAATCTGTGGTACTCTGGGGTAGTCACACCAAAACAGTTGGTTGTTAATGCATGTTGATCCAGTCATTTCAACGGTCCATTCAATAGGCATTGACCCATCCGCGTGTCAAACCATTGCTCTCAGTTCAAACCCAATCGCCCTCATCGATTGCACTCCTATCTTTGTCGATTCAACCCATTGAAACACCCATTTCTGGTGAGGAAAAAGCACCAAAAACATCCAAAAACAACCCGCAGCTTCGACACAGAAAGTCTGTGGGCCTCTCCATCAGAGGACTCAGAGGTAGAGCCCTGCAGCAATGAATCGCCCATGATTTATTGTGGGCCACAGGATGCCACAGGTTTGTCAGAAGATGTCAGAAGTGCTTTGAATCGTTCATCGATCTCTCTTTCGAAACCCCGAAACCCAAGCACGTCAACAGGAACATCCATAAAAACCGTCAACCAGGGTTTGTCTGAAAAACTGGAGTACAGTACCCCAAAAGACTACCCTCAAAAATGGTCCGACATCGGGTGTCAGCCGTGTCAGCGATTTTTTGACACCCACATATCATGGTTGTTGGCCATATCCCAACAAAAATCCCAATATAAGACCTAAATATCATATTGTTACATCACATGACATCTCCATTATGGGTAATGGGTGTCGTAATGGGATATAACAGTACGATATTTCATGGAATATCTATAAATGTATACCACATTATCCCATATTATGGGAGATATTCCAGGTTTAATTTATACCTGTATCCCCATTAAGACCAGCCATGACCAACCTATAGACCAGGGGAAACCACCACAGCCTCACTACTGGATTCGCCGCTACTCTCCTCTCCTTTTTGAGCGGCATCAGTGAGTGCAACGTCTCCCATGTTGGTGGGTTTGATTCCAAAGATCCGTAGATATTATTGGATTGGTTGAAGGGTAAATCTACAAGAAACCCCTATAATTGGTGGTGAAAACCATGGTTTCCCGTAGATTTTCCCTTTAACCAATCCATTGAACATATGGATTTTTCCTTAAATGGGGTTACCCGCAATTCATCCAAGTTATTGGTTGTTATCAATGGGAAAACTACTGCTTTGGGGCTACCCAAATTTCAGGAAACCTCCATACTATGGCTTTGTCTGAAAAGCTTCTCTGAAAAGAGACACCCCTCTAAATCTACTGGTTCATCATCAGTTTCCCCATGAAAATAACATAAAATCACCGTAAATTGCAGGGTCAATCCCCCATCTTTGCCCACATCTAGTCACTATAAGGACCATCCCGCAGCCATCTATACCATTTTCTGGTGAATTGTCCAGCCAAGTCAGATTGCTGAGGGTAATTCACTTTCTGAATTGGAGGTAAGTATTTGAACCGATGTTCTTTACTGTAAGCAACATCCATCAAGGATTTGAACATTCCCTGACTTTTTCGGACAATCATAGAATTCCGCTGTGGATCATCATTTCACCATTTCACCCCCCAAGCTGCATGTTTGATCAAAAAATATGGCAGAGTATCGGATCTCGAGGTCTTGAATCTCAAAGCATACCTGTGCAAACCCCACCCATACTCTTTCAAGACTCGTTTCAACATTTCCAAACCGTTATGTAAGGTTTATTGAGACTGTCACATTCACTATGATCAAACTCCCGCAAATGTGGAAGTGCGTTCAAATCACCATGACCATCATCAGCGCATTGTATACCATTTATTGGCTATATCATCCTAAGAGTATATCATCATAAATTGACTTTGTATGACTATATCATCATTTATTCACTAAATATGCATGACCATATAATAATGTGGTGGCTATATATGACTATATAATCATTTATTGAATGTTTCATCATGTTTAATGGTTACACCGGTTACACCCCCATCATCCCTCATCAAAAATCGGGATGTTTGGCGTCCTCTCTTGGTAGTCCCTGCGGCCGGGGGCTGCTTCGGCGTCCCGGCCTGGCAGGAATCAATAGACCTGGCTGACCTGGCTGAAGAAACTAATGTTTTATCCTCAGGGTCAAGTTGGGGAAGTTCCCCAACCCCATCCCCATCCCCATCCCTATCCCAATCCCCATCCCCAACCCAACTCTACCCCCATCCCCATCCCCATCCCCAACCCCATCCCCAACCCAACTCTACCCCATCATCCATCGTGCGTCGCAGAACGCAGAACCGTGAGCCCCGCGCCTCTGATGTGCCGGGAGTGCTCACCTCATCATCGGTCTCCACAGGAATGGCCTGGTACAGATGGGATGGGATAGCCATGAATTTGGCATCTCCGATCTTTGGGGACATTGTAATCATTAACCAGAACTCAGTAGTTTTGACCAATGCCGCTGTGCCATTGACATTCTTTGTTATTTTCTACAGTAGATCAGTACATCCCATGTTTCTGCCTGCAGCAAATCTGGTTATACACATGGGTTTCTCTGAAAATGGGTCTTATTTTGACTCATTTTGCACGATCAACATTGCCATTTTTGGGGTATACGGTATACCCCATGTTCAAACATAACCACATGTTGGATCATTGGATCGGTCGATTTGGTCGATCCCAGGCTCCTCATCATAGGCTTGGTCGGCCACTTGGTCGTCGGCCATCCTGAGCGGCGGCTGAACAAAGCTGAGACCCTGCCGAATCGAATCACGGCTATTCTGATGGCTATGGAGATCTACCTCATCTACCTAAATCATGAAAAATCCAGAAAAAACCCTTCCGCTGTGAGGCGGCGAAGAAAACTCCACGGTACAGCTACAGCCGCCTTGGTGGGACCGCGTTCGAACACGGGGAGCTGATCTCCCCTTGAGACTGGGCTTGAGCCATACAGCAGGAAGCAACATGACTCAGGGAGCTTGCTATGATAGGAATCTTAAGAACCCACAAAAAGGATTCATCTGCTGGTGACCTGATTTTGGATGATTTTTGGTTGTATCCAGCATTTGGACAGAAACTGCTACAAACTCAGGACTGGTTTGCGGTTTCAACTCAAATTGTCAAAAACTGAAACTGTCAGGCATCTTCGACATCTTCTCATCTTTTGGGGAAAGAAATTTTGTTTCGACCCTCAGAAACCACCAGCCATTCATGCCAGTCATGCCATGTCTCCTTTTCCCCGCGCGTTGGATCCCAGGCTTTTGCTGTCCTTACGTGGGCCTCACTTGGCCGTCGCTGTCACGTCCAACAGATCTGCGAGAAGATCTGCAAAACCTTGGCAAATTCTAAGGGACTCTGCAATCAAGTTAAAACAACGAGATGAGATTGTATGTAATTATAATATATATGTCTGTCAATCTGTCTGTCAATCTGTCTGTCTGTCTGTCAATCTGTCTGTCAATCTGTCTGTCTGTCTATCTATTTGTCTGTCTATCTGTCTATCTATCTGTCTGTCTGTCTCTCTATCTATCTAGCTTCCTATCTAATCTAATCTTATCTCATTTGATCTTATCTATCTTATCTTATCCTGTCTTGTCTTGTCTTTCTCTCTATCTATCTTTCTTTATTTCTATCTATTTCTATCCAATCCTATCTAATCTATCTATAATAAATAGTAAACATGTATATATCCTGCGTATCAAAATCTCTATGTATGCTGTTTATATACGTGTGTATATATATACATTCCCTGAAAAAACGGTGTTGAACCATGTAATTGCCAGATACAAATGCATATAACTCCATCATCTTCAGGGCAAACCTCCCCATATGGTGGCCAAACATTCAATGAAGTGATTTGATACGTTTGACCAAGGCAAACCTAGCAGGTATCTATTAGTACGTGGAGGGTTTCTTGCATCTGGGAATGGGTCAAAGTTTCAGCCCCCGGTCGGTGCCTGCTTTTTTGTGGTTTCTTGTTTCTGGAAGGATTAAATTATCCCCCCCCCAAACTTCTCAATCCCGGAACTCCGGATTTCAAGGGGCAATCATCCAATTCCCTTCTGTGCTCGAAGTGGGACGACTACCAGCCAAGACAAAGGAGTTGCTCCATCATTGGGGTTGATGTCAATGAAATCTTGCAGGAAACTGACGAAGTTTGGTCAAACGTGGCTACCCCATGAATTGTATCATTTTAGGCTTGTTCTACAAACACAAACCATGGATATAGACCTGGGCTTGCCCAAAAGGATGCATATCCTCAATCTATGGCAATTTTAGCTGGGGAAACTGCAGGTTTTGAGCCTTCGAGGGAACACGGCCCTTTCGCAAAGGAACCCATCGTGAAACTCCACCGGTCCACCTGGTTCTCAGCGAGAAGTTTTTGATTGAAAACAGAATCAGTGAAACTACCAAGTATATCTGTGTATTAATATGTTTATGTAGATACTAAACAATTGTATACTAAAAGATATGATACGTGTCAATCTTATTTTGATATATGTTGATACACATGTGTAAATTATATACACAAGCACAGACTTGTCATACATGACACACAGTTGCGAACAGATTCATATGCACGTATCCACAAGTACGGAGCAAATCAATCTATGTGTGTTATATTAGAGTACATTCCAGTGAGTGCACGTGATCAGACTCATGTAGTGTCTAGGTAATAATGTAATCAGCACGTATTATGTTAATAAATACATATTGTTTATAAATATCAATGTTCTATCCATATTTCTGTACATATGTATATAATCATACTGTATGTATCATTGTGTATCTATAAATCCACGTGCATAACACAACATCGAAGTTGTCTTGGACTCCCTCCTGGTTTTCCTGCTTGTTTCTACACAATCTGCCCCTCGGGCACACGAAACAGCCCAACATGGGGCTCCATGGGATTGTCCATGTATCGAATTCTGTATATATATATATACACAGATGTGTGTATATGTATGTACAATATATATATATAATTATATATTATATATATGGGAGTGAACATAGTTAAACTGATTATATACCCACAGGGTGCATAAGAGTAGATGCTAAAGGCTGACGGGTGCGTTTCCACAAACAAAGTGATGACTTTGAAACAGACGTGGGCCTCTGTGCGGATGTCTCTAGATTAAGCCCCAAGTTCATTGGTTGTCTCAACTTCAGGTTTGGGTCAGAATATGCCAATACCATATTGGGTATCCCAAAAATTGAATCATACTGGATAAACTTGGAGGATCTGGTTAGCTTTATATATATATACACATGAAAATCAGGGATACTACCAGAACTGGTTGGTGGTTTCAACCCCTTTGAAAAAAATGAAAGTCAGTTGGGAAAACTAAAAAATGTTCCAAACCACCAACCAGAGAATTCATGACCATTTAAAGTGGGGAAAGTTACGTTGATCCCATGGGACTTGGCGGCACGCCATCGCACGCCTGCAGCTGTTCAAGCTGCAGGAGGTCTCCCTGATAGATCCAGCCGGGCACCTGGCCACTACATCTCCTGCAAATGGTGAGATGCAACCGGTAGAAAATGGTGATTTCAGCATAACTGGAGGGTTTTTCAATAGCATTTCAAAGTCAAAAGAGTCAGGCCATGTTTCTTGGTACATACTGGTGAATGTATGGGATTTTATGTGGTATCAATGGGGATCTTCCAATGGGAGTTTCATGCCAGCAAAAGTCATGGTATCAACCCTGATTTCACTGGGAATAAAATGGGATACAGTCATGGGATATAACAGAGCAACAATAATATAATACTTTATATATATATATATATATATATTATAGAAAATTGATGAACATTGGAAATTTACCTCCAATGCATGGTAATCTTCTCAGGGAAAATGATGATGATATTGATATAATGATATACCCCTCGGAGTTAGGGGCACAGCATTTTCAGACACACCCTGTTTTGCAACGGACAATGCAGATAATCACCAGCTACAAAAAACAGGGTACTGCCAGATTGGTAGTTGCCAGCGAGCGCACCAGGCGCCTGGTAATTTCGTGTGTTTTCTGTGTTAAATGGGTTCGTTGGGGGGTGGGTG
>Ga0126342_10007810_pt1 | contig 19144 bp, 15 predicted proteins | sample Cyp1metagenome_FD_92528 | JGI IMG/M metagenome (GOLD analysis project Ga0126342, IMG submission 92528) | Coral microbial communities from Lord Howe Island, Old Settlement Bay, Australia - Cyphastrea 1 metagenome | ecosystem: Host-associated > Invertebrates > Cnidaria > Coral ... | reverse complement strand
TGTATGTAATGTATGTAATGTATGTAATGTATGTAATGTATGTAATGTATGTAATGTATGTAATGTATGTAATGTATGTATGTAATGTATGTAATGTATGTAATGTATGTAATGTATGTATGTCTGCATGTCTGCATGTCTGCATGTCTGCATGTCTGCATGTCTGCATGGATGCATGGATGCATGGATGCATGGATGCATGGATGCATGGATGCATGCATGCATGCATGCATGCATGTATGTATGTATGTATACGTACATATTTATAATCATTTATATATACACGAAGGTTTCCTGAAATGGGGGTACCCACAAATCATCCATTTAAAGTCATTTTAGGATTTTCCATGAATTTATGAAGCATCCATTTTGGGGTACCCATTGGTTTTCCCAGCATCTTCCCTGCATCCCAGCGGCCCAGATGGCGATGCGCGGGTTGGGCACCAGCGCAAAGATCACCACCAGGATGACGGCGCCGCAGATGGCCAGGTTCTTAATCAGCTCCTCGTCGATGATACCCACCTGCTTGCCCCGGCCGGAGCCGGATGGTGGGTCCGCCATCCAGAGATCTCAGGGAATGCGGTGTGCAGTCACAAATGTTCGCTACATCCTTGAGGAAATGTCTATAGTATTCTATAGTCTAAAGAACAATTTAAGATATTTTAAGATATTTTAAGTTCGAAGTGTTCCAAACCCAAAGGTTTGTCATGGTTTGTCACTCCATTTCCGTCCAGGTAGATGTCAGTGGCACCACAGCCCCTTCACAAAAGAACCAACGGCTCCGAGCCTCCTCCCAGTAGAGGAAGTCGAAGCTGTACGGGAAGGCACCCGAATATAGCGCGGTGATCTGCGTTCACCAAACAGCACCGGTGTGATGTGTTGCCATGTGCATGGGCGCTCTGGTAATGTGGGAAGCCCAATGCCACAAACCTACTATCTACCCATTTAATCCCATTTATGGTTATTGTGGGGAAGGTTTATTATTGGGTTTACCACATTCATCAAAGTTTTTCTTCAAAACGTGTTGAATTACCATGTTCATCTTTCAATAGTCAATAGGGGTACCCTCCGGTAATCAAACATAGCAATGGAAAATCCCAATTTACATATATGTCTTCCCCATCAACACGTCCGTTTGGTTAATAATTAGAGGGGATGAACCTGTTGCCATGTTTGATTACCAGAGGGTAGTACATATCATCTACGATTGGGTGATTTTCCATGTTCACACGTTCGATCACCGGAAAGATAGATTGTTCAATTGCAGGGGACGATATCTGACTGCACAGCATGATCAGGCGTTCTTCGCTTCAGTGTCAGGACGTCACTGACTGCGGTTGCAGAGATCTGACATATAAACGCCCCCTGCGAAGCCAGCCTGGTTCCTCATGGAAGTCATGGTGTCGTAGCGATCAGTGCCTGCTTGGCACAGCAAAAGAAGAGGTGTTCCCAAGATAAAATCCAGAGTTTAGAATATCGCATGCAAAATCAGGACAGGAGAAAAACTCTTCTCAAAGAAAGCTTCTCTTGAATAGTTTCTGTCCACAATGTTTGGGGTCTAGCCATTCCTGACACAACTGTGGCAAGGGAAAAAATGACCTGGGTCAGGGCCAACATCATCATTTTTCCAGCTGAACTCACCTAAAATCTGCTTGATATCCTGATCCTCAGATCTTCAATGGGCCAAACTTACTTCATGTTGATATGGAGGTTTCCTCAAATGGGGGGTACCCCTAAATCATCCATTTTAAACGGATTTTCCCTTATAAACATTTATAAACCATCCATTTTTGGGTATTCCCATTCCCCGTATGTTTCTTCATATCTGCACCATGGCGAGATCATCTGATCCACTTTGCATCAAGATACCACGGTTGGTTGCTGCCAAGGAAAGCTCCGCGTTGAAACGCGACGCCTTCAATCCCTCGGACCTTGGCGACCATGTCAACCCCAAATTGTGTGGGTCTCTGGATCTGACTTTTTTGGACCCATACCCATATTTCTTTAGTGGATCCGTTGAAATAAAATGTCCTCCCTGGGTTTCAATTGGGTTTGGCTATGTTTGGCTCTTCTATCTATTCGGGACCACCAAAAGAAGACTCACAATCGGGAAACTTAAGCAGTTTTCAGAGTCCAGCTTCAAGGGGGTATCCAGAGTTGCTGCCCTTTGGTTCTTGCCCATTTGACAGAAGATGTTAGTTGACCCCAAAAAGTTCAAAGTTTAAATTCAAGTTCTAGCCCAGACCATAAAAAGGAGCCTGGAGGCCTTCTCTGCAGCATCATAAGGCATCACAACCAACTAGTTAGTAAGTGGCCTATATAACCCCCATGCAACTGGGGTAGACCCTACAGCTGGCTACCCCCCAGCACGGATGATCTCTATGCTGGTTCAACCACTGGATGTCCAGCTGCTACTATGGTCAACACCAATACTATATGTGGGACTAAGGCTAAGGAAGGCCTTTGGTTTTGACCAATACTGAACCTTTCTTGGCTATGGACATGAACGCGCCCAAAGTGGCTATGGATTGGGACCTTTGGGGAACCTGGTGTTCACATCGAAACAGCTTGTGCATCCCAGTTACTAGGTGGGTGGATCGTCCGAACCATGGTTAGTTCACCCAGTCATGTGTGTATAAATATATGTATCCCGAATCTGTCAGAATTATATACAATGTTATCATCCAGTTCCTAAGTGGAATGCACATCCACAGATGCGCCATTGACATTCATTGACCAGCTAGTTGGAAAACCAAGAAACTTATACAAAATACAAACCCATTAGATATCATTAGATCAGTTTCAAACGTTCATAGAACGTTTCTTGGTTTAACCGTTTAACCCTAGAAGAATCAGCATCAACCGCCGGGTTTTCATCGGATCCCAGTGGCAAAGTGCATCCTGCAGGGACCGCATCTGCGTTGCCATCCAGGTTACAGGCCTGTGGAAAACAGTTTTGGCCCTCTGATGATTAGGGTGTTATGTCTTACTCACAAAGAGGAATCAAAGATGAATAACCCCAATCTTTGGCCAATTATTCATAATCTGTTACTTGTTTGGCCAAGATAAATGCTCAAGTAACTATCAAAGTGGACAATTTAACCAACGAAAAGCATGAAGCTTAGCCGGCAAATGTGGATGCAAGATGATGTAAACCAACAATGCATGCAGTGCAAATAAATACCATGATGGCCGTGGCGAAAAATTCAGGAAGCCCCAACCGTAACCGAGTTCGGCCATGACCCCGCCTCGCTGGCCCACAAAATGGAGCCACGGTAACGGGCTCCCACGTTGGTACGATACCTCGGTACAGTGAAACTGCTTTGTGTCCGTCCATACCTGACAGATTGATACATATTGCACGTCACAGCATGTATGCGAATATATGACAAAAGTGACACTCAGTCACGGATGATTCTACTTTGGATGGAACTGGATGGAACATAAAAGTTCTGTGAAGCATGTGAAGCCACCACACAGCAATTCACCGACACGAATGGAGGACTTTACATGTCCATGTTGGTTTTGAAGCTAGCTTACCTACCCCTTCTACCTTCCGTTTCCTGAAACTTAACTTCTCTTTATTAGAGAATGTACATGTTGCATGTTCATCGCTTGTTTATTGCTGGCAAGTCAGGTTGCAGCCTGCCCTTCCATGGCAGTCGACATCAACTTTCAAACCTTCACCCAGCACCGTTTCTTGGTACAAGACGGTACAAGTATATAATGACCATGAGACTGATAGTTCAAAGATGTTCAAAGAAATGCCAATTCAAACATCTCACATCTCACACTGCCTCAGTGGCTGCTGATTTTTTCCATGCAACCGGTTTTGTTTGCCGGTTTTTTCACTGAACCCTTCCAACATCGTCCAACTATGCAAAACAACTACACCAAAATCGAAGGATGCGGAAAGAATCAATCCAACTGCCCATCATCTGTCTAACCGGAAACTCTTTGGGTATACAATGGTATACACTCATTGTACACCCCCATATGTTTGTTGCTGAAACCCTCCTCCCCAAGGAGACCCTGTCACGCCCTGCTGACGAAGATGCCAAGTGTACAACGCTGTGTAAAACTCGGTCTCCTGGCTGAAGACAGCGTTGCTGTCCGTGCGCGAAGGCGTAAAGGTGTCGTCCGCAGTGGCAGCCTTGCTGGGGGCTGAAGGGGGTTGCACTTTCTGGTTTAAGCAAACAAACATTGTCGGGAGTTCATATGATTTAACATGATTTAACTATATCTTTAAAACTTGTGCATTGACATTCATATTAGCTCTGATTTAAACATGATTTAACTAACCACCAAAGTTGTTGCAATCCAATCAACCCAAAAAATGGCTGGGATGGGTCCATCGTCCACATCGTCCGTGGCATTCCATGGCCTGGTTGGGCTCGGTGGCCCACTCCATAAACTCCATGTACCAACTGTCCACGGCCACATCCTTGGAGGATGTGAAGGCCTTTGCACCCTGGTGGAAATGGATAATTTTGCACAGGTGGATGATATCATATATGCAATTCAATTTTTCAGCGCCATTCGAATCATGGTTCTTACGGCACAGCGACATCTTCCAAGCCAACTACTCCATTTCAGTTGGGGGGTGCTATGTTCAAGGACACCTGGAAGCAGCTTTATAGCCTCGCACCGCATCCTTTGTCCTGGTCACATGCCTAGTACCCAACGAAATATGTGGATCCTCTTGGAAGAATGATATTTCAGATCCCCACGCCAACGCCAGCGGGTGCTTTGATACATCTCATCCATAATCAAAACTTATGCCTCTTCAAGATAGGTTCCCAGAATGCTTGACTTGGGTCTGCAACAATCACTCCAATTGGTAATTCACCAATAAACAAAACACATTAATGCCAAGAAAGACCTTCTTTCCCTCAGTCCACCATTGGTCCAGGCATCGTGGTTAATCAGCTGGGAACTGTTGAGATATCCATAGACCTCGTGCAGGTTGCTCTGCATGGCAAAGGCATCGGACTGCGGAAAGTTCACCGTGATGGGCGTACCTGGTCCCGCGTGGTCCCGCGTCAAAAGCATCCGGCACCCGGGATCAATGAACTGACAAAGGCGTTGAAGGAAACCAAGGTGTTTACCAAGGTGTTTACCAAGGTGTTTACCACCAAAGATGGGGACTTTGCAAATGTTCCTTTGAACCAACTTTGAGAGGCTACAGTAGTGGTATGTAGTAGTAACATGTAGTAACTGGTTATAATCTGGTTATATAATAAGATCCAGGATGTGACTGCATCTTTATCCCATCATGGGTTGTGATACAGCTATTTCTCGGCTAATAACTGATGCACATCGAAGTATGGACCGCTTTTGGATGGGAACACACTCAACACCAACAAATGAACTGGTGAGAAAAACAATTACCTATCAGTGGCAGACATGATGACACCATGTTGAAATTCCTAGTGTTTTGTGTACTTTTGACCAATCGATGTTCAGAAGTTGTCCAATCTCAAAGCGCTTAGCGGGTAGAATGCCAAATCACAGGATTGGGATTGGGGTAACCGGCGGTAACCGGATATCTTGCTGTGTATCTACCATATCTTGCCGCCGTATATATCCGTTGTCTATTTGGATTCTTGTATATACCATATATTGCTGTGTATGCACATGATTCTATGTATATCTTGTACAGACTTCAGGACAGTTGCCTACATGGACTGAACCACATCACATGGGAGTTGAATCATGATTAAAGGGGCCAAATACGTGGCCACTTTGATCCCTTCCAAATGCGGTCCCTGTGAAAAATCGCTGCCCGTCCACCTGTGGAGAAGTAGTCCTGGTTGATGTTGAAGAAGGTGTTCCCAGGCCCCCCCCCCCCCACTGCCATCTGCGTTGGGTTTCCCCATGCCCAGGGTCATTCCCTTTCGAACATGGCTCAAGTTAGACTTGTGTATGGTCCAAGTATATGTGTGTGTATATATATATACGTATATTTATATTGTATAATGGCCAACATCTCATCTCTCCTTCCAAGAGCCCCAGGACATGCAGGACACTACCCATTTATGGGTTCTATGAACCCCACTTTTTTCCTGCTGTCTCCATGCATGGTGTTTTACGATTCGTGTCAGGACTTCTGCCGAGCAACACATAGGAGGAATCTGGGATAAACCACTCGAGTTTGAAGTCCTTTCCGTGGCGGCATGGAATCTTCACATCACCTACCTGTAGTATCTGTAGTATATTTAAAAAAGTCGATGCTTACACAGGCTGGGATTTTTTTAATGGCAACACTCAGATATTATATCCTGATATACCTGATCTAGCCTGATATCCTCAACTGCGGCCAGGAGAAATACGGATACCTGAGACCCAAGGCGACCCAAGATACCTTGTAGATTTTGGTAGTACCAAAGATGCCCACGCCCGAAATCACGGCAAAGATGATGAAAGTCAACACCTGGGCTTAAAAAAGAGCAGGGAAGCCTGGGGAGGAACGCGAGTTCCACCAAATCATCATGTCAATGTGGTTTACAGTACTAACTAACCTTGCCGGGACGCCAAACTCGGATGCCCAAAATTCTGATGCTTCGATGGAAAATTCGATGAGGTTTTGGACTGGATTTGCTCCATGATTTTGCCGATCCATGTTGGAAGCTTAGGGCCATGGATGGCCCTTGTCCCCCATGGGACAGTGACGTCACCATTCAATCTTGCTGCTGTCCCGATCAATCTAGTCATTCCATGTCATTCCTCCATGTTTTGATGTTTAAATCAAAATCCCAAAAACCATGTGGTCAATTTAGAGTACAGTATATCCATTTATGATGATTACATCCCCACTTTTTGATCTTTTTGGTAGATCTCCTCTATTCTCAGCGAATCTCAATCCTCATCTCCCCACCTGTCCCACTGGCGTGGTGGTCTTCTCAGTGAACTTGGTCAAGCCTTGATGGTGGTGACACTGTCGCAAAACGAAGCCCCAACGGGAGAAGATATGAGACTGTCAGATCTGTCAGGCTATCGGACAAGAAAAAACATTCTTCTCCTGAAACGAAATCATCAGCAATCTTCGCAAAGCAAAAGCATTGCATTGACATCCAGGAACTCATTGGTGTGGACAGTGCTACACATAAAATACAACATGGGATCCAAAAGGGAAGATCCAAAATGTTGCAAACCCAGAATCAAGTACAAAAATTGAATCAACGCTTTCCAAAATTTCCTTGGAATTGAGAAGATTGGCAACTAAGAAAACCTCATTTGCTTGTGCTCCTCCAGTTTTTTTTCTAAGCAAGGAAATCCATTACTGGCTGTTACAGGCATTGGGTGGCACTCAATGTATGTATATATATATTACAGTTATATTCATGTATGTGTATGTGTATTATGTATGCACACGGAAGTGTATTCTAGTTTGGAGGCTTTTCTGTAGAAACATTCCTCACATCCATCCTGTCATGGGGCCTGGGGGCCCGGTGGTACTCCAAATAGGTTTTGACACATCCCCAGGTAAACAATCGATACAAGCTAGTGCCCCCAGTTATACGTTGGTTTGAGAAATCCCGATAAACCCCATTAACATTAGATAGTGCAGGGTTTCCTGGAATGGGGGTACCCCAATAGCTGGATGGTTTTTAGTGGAAAATCCCATCCTAAAATGGACGATTTGGGAATACCCCCATGACTTGGGAAACCTCCATATATCTACCATCATAGTATATAGTTATAAGATGTTATAAAATATTATAAGATGTTCTAAAGTTATAAGATGTTATAAGATGTTATGTTCACCAACGATCGTTTGGGGGTACCACTTTTGAGGTTTCAGGTCCCTGACCTTTCTTCAGTACGCCGCCTTTGAAGACCTCAATGGACCACAGTCTTCCGGAGGATGGCAAGCCCTAAATGGTCTACCAACAGGACCACCAGTTTTGGCCAGGGAACGTAGAAATGAGGGATTGTTATAGTTTGATTATGGTTTGATTATTATAACTTCTAACTTTAACACATCTATGCTTAGGAAAAACTGAAAATAAAATACCGAATTTAATTACCGGTAGTCAAACATAGCAATTGAACGTCCCCCATTTATAGTTGATCGGAAACTCAGGAAGGAATGTGCCATCTGAGCTGCCTGTAAGCACACGTGACCACAAGTCAGAAACAAATCGCTGAAGATTCCCGGGAGGCAAATACGCCAGCTGGAGAACCAAGGCAATGCCGTCAAGGGCCACAATAAAGGAAGGGTACATGATAGTCCCAACTAAAATCTGTAGTTGGAGAGTTTTTTTTTTGAGTTGGGCACTAGTCAGACCCTCCACAATAAAGGGTGATGTTCCCCATTAAAACCTCCATTTAGTTCAAGGATTTTACGTTTGATTACCAGAGGGTACTCTAAGTATTGGAGCATTTTGAGATATGTTGAGCCATACCCAGTTCTGATCTTAGCTCCTGATAGCTCCTGAAAGTAAAGTTCTCAGCGTGTGGATGTCACAATCGCGTTCTTTCAACCCTGTAGAAACCAAAGAACCGTTGGAATGTTTACATCTATGACCTCCATGGAGTGATAGATGTTGGATTAGAAAGGCTGATTGCTGAATCATGTGGGAAACACCTTGGAAAGATTTGGTTGCTTCTCGAACAAAGATCTCTGAGATCTCCGAGGTCTCTGGGCTGAATGTTACTTGAGCACATCCCAAAACCTTGACTTTTGTGTAGTCCAAAGGGATTCTCATAATATATCATAATCCATATATCATGATCAGAATCACTTGATATATCATCATATATCCTAGGTCCTAATTATTGATCATACATTGATTCCAAGTCGTCAACCATCCGGGACTTCAACCATCCGGGACTAAGTAACGCCAGTGTTACCCGTGTACTCTTCATCTATAATCATCATCTAAGGTTCAATGTGCATTGCCTATTAGCAGTGGGTCAAAATTCGGAATCCCTAAAAGGAACTGAAAAATGTGGTCTAATTCAGTTCAATTACTTTAATATGTACACTAGCACATCCTCGCAAAAAAGAAAATAGGGAAAGGAAAATCCTACTAAAAAAAAATGTGGTAAAGTACTTGTTTAGCTTTTATGGCCTTACGTTCAGCGTCAATTCGTTAATCCAAAAAAAAATACCCCCAATCTGCGGTTCCAGATGGTTCCCAGGGAACTCTTGACCCATCCCATCCCCCAGAAGCCCAGCTGCCGACTTGGAACAGCAGCAGCAGCCCTGTGCATCGTCCAGGCCACGCTCTGGGCGAGTGAAGCAACAGCAGCAGTCCATTTTGCTGGCAGCGGTACCTTGTGCTGCGCGCCATGGTTGTTGGATTTTTTGAAACCCCCCATGTTGTTTTTTTTTGGAAACACACAACTGCGCTTGTACTTTTTGGGGTAATTGATGATGAGGGGGAAGGGATGGAAGGGATTATGTACATATCTATGATAAACTCAATCGTGGACCTATAGTTGTAAACCATTGTAAACCAACTTGGCTAATTATGGGGAACCACCGGATAGAACAGTGCGATTCTTCCGCACAAAAACAAAGACGAGAAGAAAACAAAGATTGGGATTTGACTGGTTATCTGGGTTTGTCTTGAAATGTACTGTGGGGATTCAAACAGAAGTTTCACGGTGATATTCTATGGGGGTGCATAGCTGATGATTGTTCATGGGATTCATAAAATCAACAAATACCAACAATATGATTTGGGTTTGTCTCTCAAAATGGAGAATAACCCAATTTGTGAAGGTTTTGAGAAAATGATAATAAACCACGGGACTTCGATGGATTTGGTGGTTCCAAATCTTCAGAGGGCGCGGCCAAAAGGCCAAGGAACGGCGGGCGTTCAATGCCAGACATGGCAGGAACACGGTCAGCTGGAAGGTATAGCAAAGCACAATGGACACGCCTGGAGGGTTGCAGAATGAATCAAATTGTCAGAAATCTGCACCGGGATTTTTGCAAACATGGGATCAACAATTCTGCAACAAAATGATGACAGGTTGGTGGTTTCAAACCCTCTGAAAAAGATTAGTCAGTTGGGATGATTATTCCCAATACTGTATATGGAAAAAAAACATGTTCCAAACCACCAACCAGATGAGTCCAATTGGGTGAGCTCCGCCTCCCTAAGATCCCTAGGATCCTGGGGGTTCCACACCTGCATAGGTGCAGAACCAGCTGAGGGCGGGCAGCACGGTGGTGGAGCCCACCAAGAAGGCCAAGGCATCGGTTGCAGAGGTGATCAAGACCTCAGGATCCAAGATATTTTGCAGAAGTGAAGGGGTTGCGCTGTAGTTGGGTTATGTAGAGTTTACTTTCTTTGATTTCTTTGATAGAAAAAGTGAGACATCCAGAGTTCATCCCAAAAAAAAAAACAAAAGCTGGGAAATTTTGGGGCGCTTTGACTCGGTGTCCCCACGGAGATGCCACCGGTGCGCGCAGTCTTGGCGATGAGCTCAGGCACACTGAGGCTGCCGCCCTGCAGGTTTCTGATGTGCTGTGGCTGTAGCAACCCCAAAAAAAATACGGAAAGTGGTACAATAAAGTAAACATCCACTAGAACAGTGAGAAACTAGAGGTTTCTGAGTTGCTGCACATCTTTTTGGGGGTTTATCATGGTTTATCTATGTGACATTATGTGACCACATGGCTCGAAACAGTGGAGACTCAACCGTCCAATCTTTCGGCCGACCGTGACCCTGCCCCAACCTTCTCTTTGGCCTCCCTGGAGTGGGTCAAAAACTCCGAGGTCAGCACAAAGGCATCATCCACACCCAGACCCAGCAGCAGGAAGTACAAATTGTTGTTCAAGTTGCCTCAGGCACCAGGGGTTAAAACTGTTTCGCAATCATTGAATCTTCTTATATCTTCTTGGATGGTTGCAGCGCCACCAAATCCAAACCCTGCAAGTACTGTACAGAAAAGAAATTGAGGTCTCCTCCATTTTTGGACAAACATAATTATATCATCTATATCTCATTTATATTCATTTATCACAATGTTATAGTTTAATATAATTTATAGCCCATCAAAAAAGTTCACTCCGTTCAAACAATTCCCGTCAAAATCCCCCATCTTCCGCAATGGGCTTCAACATGCTTCAACATGCTTCAACCATGGCCGGGGTGCCGTTGGGCACCTGGAAGTAGCCCATCAAACCCAGGGTGGACACGATGCACATCCCCACGATGGCTACGGCAATGAAGGCCATCGCCACGCCGCTGTGCACCGAGTCGCACTTGCCCAGCATGAACTCAGCGCAAGGGACGAAGGACCAAGGGACCGGAAAGGGAAAAGGATGATTTTGCTCAGCAACTATGTGAATTATCATGGCTATGGAAGTAATCATGGGAAGATCAGGTGTAATATTTATATTTACATATATTTATAATTATTTATATGTTATCATTATCAAATTATTATCATGATGTGATATCATGTGATTCATGAGAAGTCAACCCCCTGCAGTTCGGTGAATCACTAGATGATTAATATGCCCGTACAAAGGTGATCTTTCCTGCTCGGGTTGTTTTTTATCGTCATCTATTGAACCATCCAAAACGATTCTGGCAATCCATGGGATCCAAGAAATCACCAATTTTGGGCCAACGAACCATATTTGAAACCGCCAAGCAGATATCGTATATAAATGAATATAGAATATAGATAATATCTCAATGGATATAAATGATGTAAATGATATATATATATAAATGGATTATCAATGAATCAATACATATATAGATAGATATAAATGGTACCACCCCGCAACATGTCGGCATCCCCCAGTCCCGGTAGTCTCGACAGCCAGCTCACTGCACAGTACACCTTGGCAAGGCAGAGCCCATAAAGATTGGAGATCTGGGTACATAGCCAGCCACAAAGGTGAGACAATACCCTTTGCTAATCAAACATTGCAACGGCAAATCTCCTAAAAATGGAGGTGTTGAATGTTAATGGGGAGATCTATAACTGTAGATTCTCGATTGCCATGTTTGATTAATAGAGAGTAACCCAGGCTTCAAGAAAAATCACCAAATCATATCGAATCTTAGGATTGCCCTGACCCCGCAAAAGGGACTGAGGGAAAAAGAAACAACCATTCACATAGGAACATGCATATAAATGCATCTGTGTGCTTCTTTGTGAAATGGGGAGATGTTGCTTCATGTACCAGTGGTTTCTTCAACTGGTTGTACCATGTTGTACCCCTTCAAACATCTTTAAAGCATTGGTTTCTATCAATAAGCCCAGGGAATCTCCCCAACAGGCGGTAGGAAAGTGTGGCGATGTGAGGAAAAATGACTAACTTGGATGATACAAGGTGAGGCCCCCAAACGATAGCTAGGTTGACTTATAAATCTTATAACTTGGCTAGCTAGGGTTCATGGGGTAGATATAGCTATATTAATATATATATATATATGTATATATATATATATTTACCAAATGAGCCATGTTCTAAACGTATCTAAATGTCTTATACCCTGGCACCAAATAAGGAAATGCTTACGCTATTGCTTACGTTTTGCTTACGCTCGCACGGGTTTTACTTACGCGCATATCTTGTCTTACGCGGAGCTTGCGCTGGCTTACACGCACTACCAGTACAATTTTCCTTACGCCACACCCTTTCAAGGGGCTCCTTCCCTAACATGAACACAAGGGTTTAGAACGTACCTCAAGTGGGTTTACAAACCAATTAATTAACAAGTTGACTTGGCTAACTAGGCTATATAACTATAGTAAATGGATGTAATTTAAGTGGTTTGTAAAACCAACTTGTAACTTGGGGTCTTGAAGTTACAAACAACCCATGACGACTCTCAGAACCCGCCAACATCTGCATCCAGCTGCGATGATGACGCCGTAGGAGGCCGTCGATATCTCCGCGGATGGCGTTGCCGAACTCGTCGCCCAAGGAACGCTGGAAGAGACCTCAACAAAATGCCATGGCCCGATAGGATCCATAGGAAATGCGTGCTTTCTGGCATTGTTCCATCTGAAAGAAGGGGATCTTCTACCCAAGAAATCCCAAGAATGAGAGGTGAAGTTGCCTCAGGGAGGATCGTCACCCACAGTTGAGAGGTGCACTTCAAAGGTGAAAATGACTCTAAATCCAGCAATTGGAGGATTCAAATGCCTTCATGTTGATTTATGTTGTAGAATGCAGATTCATTCACCCTCTGGGCCGGAGTACCTGAAACCACATCCTATCTTTACATACCCATAGGACCCCCAGTGTATCCACCCAGAGCAACATCCAATGACTCGGCCCAAGGGACCCGAGAACTTCAGCAGTTCGTTCTCAGGGCAGTCCAACTTTGGCTCGGCGCGGGGATCTGCATCCACACCCATCCTGGGTGGATCTTCGCACAGTTTTTTCGGTGATCAAAATGAAATCTGGAGTGTTGGTTGATGGTTGATGTTGGTCGATGGTTGTTGTTGACCCCAATTAAATAAGCTTCGGTGGTATCCCCAACAGCCGCAACGTTTTATTTTTACAAATCTTTCTGGAAACACCTCAGCTGGGTTTCCGTGAGTTAAATGGCCCGCAAATCCTGTTGAACCTAACCTGGCTCTACACCAAAGCCACCCACACCTTCTCCGGAACCTTCTCCCTGTTGAACGTGACCTGGCTCTGCACCAAAGCCTCCCGGAACCTTCTCCGGAACCTTCTCCGGAACCTTCTCCGGAACCTTCTCCGGAACCTTCTCCGGAACCCTGTGGAACGTGACCTGGCTCTACACCAAAGCCTCCCACGCCTTCTCCGGAACCTTCTCCCTGTTGAACGTGACCTGGCTCTGCACCAAAGCCTCCCGGAACCTTCTTCCTTCTCCGGAACCCTGTGGAACGTGACCTGGCTCTGTAAAGCCTCCCAGACCTTCTCTGGAACCTTCGGAACCTTCTCCGGAACCTCGTTGAACCGGACCCGGTGCCTGCACCAGTGCCCACCGGAGCTATTTTGGGCTGAAGACCCCATTAGCTTATGCTGTTGGGGAAAAATGGAGAATGAAGCTCACAATGAGTTCCATTCTCCATTCAACGGTGCACGGGACTCACATCTGAAGTGCATCGAAACCGAAGTTTGTTTTGGGGTCTGAACTGAGTCCCAACTGAGAGCCATTGATGTTTCAACCAAACAACGATTTCGAGGGTTGATCGAACACTGAACAGCTGATCTCCCTGGACTCCACCGGGGTCACCGGGGCACAAGCACAGCACTTGCCGCTCCCACTCGTCGGCGATGGGGTCAGTGCGACCCTCCTTCGGACAGTAGAGCTCCTAGCAGCTGGTGTCAGCGGTTGAATGGCATGAGGAAGGCGTGTTTTTTTTGTTTTATACATTTAGAACATTGCAAAATGATGTCCATCTAAATAAACAAGTACTACTAAGTACGTATTGTTTTGTAGATCTAATCTGTTGTGTATATATTATATAATATACAACAATCCAAACAGGCATGGAAATAACAAAAACTTAAATGTGGTCGCTCCTACTGTCACCTACGGAATTAAGATCATGCATGATGTTCTCGTGTTGGAATTCCTCACAATGCTCCTCCAATCAATGGTGCTGGCTAAAAACATCTGTGATCATCCAGTTCTTCCCCCAAGTCTTGGTACAGTACCATCTTGCACCATGTCCAATAGAATCAACTGCACCAAATCTCAGCTGATTTCAGAAAAAATCCTTCTGCCGAGGAACCATCTTTTCCAAGGCCCAAAAGCCAGCGATGTGTTTTCCACTGGCATACTCCCAGGTGCCACTGGATGCCTTGGTCGGATCGGCTGGAGATGTTCGGCTGTTGGTTCTTTGTTGGTGGCTCGCAAAACCAGAAGGAAAACGGTTGATGTAAAGGAAAACCAGGAGGAAATAAACGCCAACTTGGAATCTGAGGCACCAACATTTTTCGCCCCTGGGCCGAAGGGGCTTACCATTTTGGCCATATCGTTATTAAAGGTATATACTATGCATAAACCATCATTGATCATCATAGATCATCATTAACCATCATTTAACCATCATTGATCATCGACCTTCCAATTGCTTCAGGTGACCAAAAAAAAACAAAAACCAACTTGACCACATAGCCATCCCAGGCCAGGTGCCAATCCACCCACCATGGTCTTGATCTTGGTGGCTTGGAACTCGAAGGCGCTCTCAGGCGCGTCTCCCGGGTCCTGAAGCGCTGCTGAAAGTCTGAAAACTGGCAATTCCTTGGTAAAAAAAACGATGATCCACCAGGTGATTTGGAGTCATTCTTCACCATTCTTGGAAAAAAAGTGATAAAGCTCAAGAACACAATTTTGGTGGGTTAAATCACCATTTTGCCTGCTTAAACCACCATTATTCCTAGCTAAACAACCATTTTTGATGGCAACCAAGGATCCGTGTTCAACATGCCTGCGGCCGGTGTGGTGGTTGTCACGCTTCCCAAGGCGCCAAGCTGGATGCAACCGCGGTCCTGCCGTGTAGGAAGGACTTGGACCGGGAAAAAAATGGCAGCGGTTGTGACAATTAACAACAATTTGACTATTGTGGATAATTATTGATTATGATTATTGTTGAATATCTAATATCTAATATTATCTAATATTAGTTGAAAAATAATATTGTGATTATCTACACTAATTGATAATTATTGATGATTATCATTGATGATTATCATTGATGATTATTCTGATTAATCTATGATAACCTAATCAATATATGTAATGACATCAGAATAATCATCCATGATAATCTATGACAATCAAAAAGTTACATCACAATAACAATCTACAATTTATGTCAATCTATGATTTCTGCAACAGTCATCGAAAATCGTTGTGAATGTTTGCCTCTTATTCTATGAGAATGTATGATAATTGGATGAGCTATGAGAATCTATGATAGTTCACAATGTTCTTTTTTCCCAGAATTCATGATAATATTGTGATCATTTATGGTTGTTTACCTTATGTTCTTCTGATACGTTGCCATTTATGTTCATGTATCATGATCAGAAATTCACCTGAAATAAGGTGATCTGTGGGACCTTACGGACCATCTACCATGACGTGGTGGTGAGGTTCTTAATTACAAGAAAGCCACTGGTCTGATCATTGACATGTTGAGTTGAATGCTATCAACCCCCCAAAAATGGTTGGTTTGACATTCCAAAATATGCCAAAATGACCAGTCATGTGTGGGCCCACTGGTAACCTCATGACGCATACCCAAGTTTTTGCCCAGAGATCATGGGGCTGTGTTTCTCAAAATTGCGGCGCCTCAAGCAACTGCTGTCCTGTTGAAAATCATCAATGTTCTATGATTTTGGGGTCCCCCAAAATAAAAAGAACCATAGCCATGGTCAAAAATCTGGTCAAAAAGGTACGTCCCATAATGGGAGTCCCAAAAATGAGTGGGTCCAAAAATCAAACCTCCGGGACCTCAGCCTGTGTTTGGTGCTTGTTTAAAGATCCTGTAATGGTAGCATTTATAAACCATCCATTCTTGGGTACAGTAGACTCAGTAGCCCAATTCTTCACCATAAAAAACCACTGGGCAAAAAGCTTGAAAATCACCGATCTTTCGGCCATAACATGGACCCCATCCTCCCCCAGCCGCAAAACTCCTGGCATGTCGCCATGTCCACTGGTCGCGTGACTTCCTCACCGTTGATGATCTGGGTGATGGTGGGGCACCTGAGTAGACAAGGTGGGAGGATGAATGGCAAGAATCACCAACAAAAAGGTGGGAAAAACTGGGGAAATTGGGGGTTCACCAATGAACTGCCAGAAATTGAGGATTTGACCGTGATTTGACCCACAAAAAGGATTGACGTGACAAAAATCGAAAGCTAAACTATCACTTCACTTTACTTTAAAAAATGGAGATGATTAGACAGAGAAATGTGCTGTGGTACATCCATTCGGGAGACTTGAACAGCTGGAGCTGTCCAGCAATTTCCCAAAGGAAAATCCCTTCCCAGGCCAAAAGTTGGATGGCGCCAACCACATTCCACCGGTCCAGTGAACCCATTTTGGACCTATGGCCGGCGCAAAGAGGAGCAGCAAAAATAGAGGTCCACTGAGTTGGCTGAGCTATCATACTTCACTTTGATGTAAGGTCCTTTTGCAGAGATCCTTAAGCATCATTACGGTACCCTGCGGCAATCAAACGTTGAACCGTTGCATGCTGGAAATTCCTCCATTTTTTTATGCGATTTCCATCGATTTCCCATGAAAAGCATCCCATTGATGGGTGATGTCCCAGCTAGCCACGTTTGATTTACCGCAGGGCAACGTCGCCGTGGCCCAGGCACTTGGAAGTGCAGTAGCTGGTGGCAGCCACACGGCAGTTGTGGCGTTCTGTCTGGGTGGTGTACTTCTGGCAGTTGACTCAGCAAAGCATCAGAGCATATAAAAGGCTTAAAGGAGATGCAAGATGATACAAGAATATATCAGGAATATGCTCGGATATACTATGATGTTGTAATATGTAATACAGCAACCAGGATCACCGCTCGGCAGCTTTTGAAAATGGCTCAAGGACCCCAAAGCGAGGGCTTTTGCCGATGGCTTTTGCGACCTGCGACCTGTTGACTTGGTTTCTGCATCCAAAATACATTAAACACTCAAAAGTGGCTTTGTGAAAAAAATACAAACCCAACCTACCAACGAATGTTGGTCCCTCTCAACTATCAATACAACAAAAATACCCCTATAGCCTATAGTTGCCTTTCTCCGACTTATGACTTGAGTTCAGCTGCCAGTGTTGAATGACATGTAACCATCATCAACCATCCCCAATTGATGATTGACAGATTAATGTTCTGGCATGTTCTGGTTATCTGACCCCATCTCCCCATCCTTTAGCACAGCAGCCATTGTAGCAGGGAGAGTCCGCAGTGGCCAAGGTCAAGGGGCACATGGTCTCTTGTCCCTGGTGCACAGCTGCAAATCAGGCGATTTTTGGCCTTGACCCCAGAAGGGTTGATATTGGTGGTTTCCACCAATCATTTAAACATGTCCCATGGTTTTTGGAGATGCAACAGATTGAATGAAACCTGGGAAGACTGGAAGACTGGAAGAAGGATTTGCCTGGTGGTTGCGCTTCCTGGCCCCAACAAGTACGTTTTTGTGCTCGATCATAATCCCATTGCAACTGGGGTGGACAAGCAAATGAAATCAGCCAGCTGGGATAACTAATGGATGCTGATGGGCTGATGTTTTGGGACAGAAAATGATACAAATGTCCTTCATATCTCCATGAAGTTGTTACGAGCATCATTTCTCAACAGACTTTCGCCACGTTTCGCTCTTGATCCTCCACCAAAAATTTCAGAATGGTGACATTTCACCATTTCTTTGGAGGTTGGAGAGGCTGTGTGGATCAACCGCTTCATGAATTCCATGAACAGCAGATCAGGAATATCCCATCTTCCACCGGAAAAAAACAGATGGATACAGTACAAACATGTAGGAAATGGAAGGAAACTGGAACAGCATGTTCATCTTCATATTAAGACCTACACTCGCCGCATCTATTTTCTCAACCCAAAGAACTCACTTTGGAACTCAACATGCACTTGCACAGGTGAAATCTGGCCCCCCAACCAACTCCGCGGTCACCTCCCAGTTGTTTACAGCCCGGAGGATCTGGTCACTGTTCAAATTGGTGATGACATAGTCATCATCCCTGAACCTGTGTTTGGCGGCTCGAAACTGGGGTGCCCGGTGCCCGTGTACTTTTGAGATTGGTCATAAGTCATAAGTCAAAACACTACTCTGGCGAAATCGCTCACTCTGACTAGCACAAAATGCAGCAGATTTACTATAGCTAGATCTAGCTAGATGTTTCATGTCGAAACATTCCTATCCCCCATGGGGCCCCATGGCCATCCTCTGTGCCACCACGGAGCACGTCCAACAAGTTGGACTTGGCGCAGAAGGGACCGAACTGGGAGCACTTGCGGCCGTCGAAGACCACCGATCCGTTCACCTCGGGGTCTCGGGGAGAACATCCCCCAATGGCACCGGGAAAATTCCACTGTAGGATCAAAAGATGCAAATGTTCAAGCAACGAATGAAGACACCGCCATGTCGGCGGTCAAGGCACGGAACCTTTTCCGTCTGAACTTGCGCCCAAGAGCTCTGCGGTCAGCAGGCA
>Ga0126342_10007809_pt1 | contig 19145 bp, 22 predicted proteins | sample Cyp1metagenome_FD_92528 | JGI IMG/M metagenome (GOLD analysis project Ga0126342, IMG submission 92528) | Coral microbial communities from Lord Howe Island, Old Settlement Bay, Australia - Cyphastrea 1 metagenome | ecosystem: Host-associated > Invertebrates > Cnidaria > Coral ... | reverse complement strand
CCACTTGAGTGCAGGTCTTGGATTTTTACCTTGTTCATCCTTTTTACCATGGATTTCACTATAAGTTTCTGGATGCCGGAAGGATGATTTAGAGGGGGGGGACCCTGAAAAGAAATATTTTTTCCACTAGGTCCTCCTAGCATAAATCTTGGGGATTATATATACACATATCTCGTCTCAACCATATCATTTGTTAATATATCAATTGTTTACGTTTGGTGTTGAATATAGCAACTTTCCGCTTGACACTGCGCCTCTCAGGTCAGCATTTGGTATGGTGTTAAAGGAGAAGATGAAGGACGGCTGGAAATGGAACTGGCTAGCAGATCGGGCACATATATATATATATTATATAATAATTCAATACAATGTAATACAATATAATGTAATATAACGCAACGTCATATAAAAAGTAGTAACATATAATACAATATTGTACAAGTGTAATACATTGTAATACAATATATTATAATATAAAATAAAAAAACATACAACTTACACAGTTTTACACATAATCGTGACTCGAAAGCAAGGGCCGGTTGTGACAGCTCTGCGCGCTCTCACTATGGATATTGGTCAACAGTTATTAATACCCTCTGGTAAACTAACATATATAACTATGGAAAATCACCATGTTTAATGGGTAAATCCACTATAAATGGCAATTTTCAATAGCTATGCAACAAATTACCGGAGGGTACATGTCGCCTGCAAGGCTACTCCTGGCTGATTTTTAATCCAGACAAATCGTGTTTTTCAGTACCAAGGCACCATGGCCATGTCCCCAGAGAGTTAGGTGTGATGACTTGCAATGACCTCAATTGGCTACACGGATCATGGTTGGTCATATTGGTTGACTTGATCATGATCCGAAAAAAATATCTTGCAGTACCCGGCCTGGTAAACAAACGGTTTGGTATTGAAAATGACCCAGTCAAAATAGTAAGAAAAAATAGTTGATTTACCCAAGAAAAAAGGTTATTTTCCATAGTTATGTTAGTTTACCAGAGGGTATGTTTGTGATTCTTCGTGAATTAATGAATTTGCATGTTGTTTGCTGTTTGGTTAAAAACCACCACCTGTATGCCTGTATGACAATTCATAATATGTTATGTGCTAGATCCGTATTCATTTGCTTCAATCAATCTCAAGGTGTTTTTTTTGGTAAATTTCATTTCATCGGGATTATGTTGGCTAAATTCCTAGATGTTGCAGGTTTTTTGTTGGGCGCAAGGACCCACAGTGGCCCTCTCAGTTGGGCATTCCTTCGGAGTCCTCCTTGAGATCTGCTGCAGGCCTGGTGCTCCGGGTGGATCATCCCACTAAGTCATAATGGGTGGTTCACCAAGGCCCCGGTGGGCCACTTGGACAGATCCTGAACTCGATGATCCTTGCAGGTTGTTGGTTATTTGTTGGTTAACTGGGCTTCATGGTTTCCATATCTAGAAATATCTTAACCAGTCTGTGGATTGTCAGATGGGAGTTATTGGGCGCCAACTTGTAGCTGTTTTTTCGCACCAACTTGTAGTAATTGCTTTCTATATTTTTCTAGACTAGCCTCTGGTAATTCAACGTAGCCACGGAAAATCATCAGTTTGTGGATGATTCATCTATGGCTAAGGGAAATTACCAGAGGGTAGCAGCAGTTTTATTGTTACTGGCATTCCAAGGATGTTGTTTCTCTATCAATCATTCATTTCCAAAAAATGAAAGTGTTTTTGTGATTTCCCGGATTCTTATCAATGATGTTTACATGATGATTTACAGGTTTCCAGCCAACTGGTCTATCTATTTTGATCTATGTTGTTTTTCTCTACATCTCTAAAAAGGCGGGAGCCAAGCAAGACGTAGGGGATGTGCGGTTCAGGTGCATGCATGTGCCGTACTGTTACTTTGCCATAGTTAGCAACAGGTTGATACCCTCACCCATGATCTTCATACATACTGGTGTACACCGCCATATTCTAACATGGTCAAATGTCACTATAATATGTCCCTTGAAGATATATGTGATAAAAAACACGGCTTCGGCTGAAATAATTAAGGATGTTACAAGCATAATCACCAAGAAAAAGCACGAATGGGGAAGCCTGGAATTCGCCATTCTGGCTTGCTTGACCTCGGTTTGGTCAGTGCTTTCTTGCCATAAATCAGAATGTAGATCAACCAGCTTTCGAGAAACCTTGGATGGGTAACAAATGGCAAATTAGTTGTTTGCCATTTTGGTGGATATATGGAGGTTTCCTAAAAAGGGGGCTACCCCCAGTTACGATCCATTTTTGTTTGGGCTTTTCCATGAAAGAAACTAACCAGCTATTGGGGATCCTCCATTTATATCCATTCTGGTTGGTGGTTTGGAACATGTTTTTTTTATTTTCTATAATATATGGGATAATCCTTCCCATTGACTTTCATATTTTTCAAGATGGTTAAAACCACCAACCAGTATGTATATATATATCGATGTATGGAAACCCCCATAAACTGAACAGCCAACGCTTTTTTTCAATTCCAAGTCTGGCCACGCCGGCCGTGGCCCCGGCCGCCAGACTTCATCGAAGGCTCAGCTTCCTCTGGGGTCTGGGCCCAGGTTTGCCCTGGGGGCCCAGGATTTGCAACATGTGGAGCATAGATGGAGAAACATGATGTTATGTAGCAGATACTGATTGTGAAATGTTGCGAGTTCAGAATCAACAAAAGATGGGGGGTTGGCCAACCAAAACACTGACCAACCATCTTTGGGATTCATGAAGTGGGCCCCATTTTTTGAGCAGGGCCCATATGACCAACTTCTCCGGTTGATGCGGCAGTTTGATTGTGGCTATCCATTATTCAGAAGTAGGTGGTTTCACGTGGGCACACCTCTAGGCCTGGTCAAGTCACACAAGTTTGTTTGAGACATGCATTCTATGAAAGATAAGCAGATCTCCCTATTTCCGCACTCCTGCGTCTCCTATTCAGTTGATTGCAACCATTAACTTATACTTACTCTATGCTTAATCAGTTGATACACTATCAACCTAACATATATATATATTACCATACATGTATGTAGGTTGGTTGGGAAGGGGCTACATGGGATTTGAAAGAGTTGGTTACATATGGACCTTGGTGCCAATTTTGGCTCAAGGTCCACCCCACATACCTTTTCAAATTTTCCCTACCCACCCACCCTGAACCCCACTGCGGGGGGAGGGGTGTTGGGTCTTTGTTTGATATCACCCCCCGGGTGACATGTGTTTAGACTGTGTCTAACCATCTTACAGATATGTGTGTGTTGGTTTCCAACCACTATCTGATCACGACCCATTGTTATACTTTGTAAAACTATACCCATGTTCAAGGGTTAGATCTTTGGCAGATCAACCAGAGAGACATCCTGCACAGGAGTGAAAAAGAATGATAGCGGGGCAGAGTATGTGGCATCTCTTTCTATATATATATATTGCTGGTTACTATTGACCTAACAGGTTGTCCCCTGATTCCCTGTAATGAATATGGTTTTTAGTCTATCAGTTGCTTATGGGCATCCAGGATGCTTCCCAGTGGCAAAAGGGAATGCAACCAAGCCCAACAACCCGCAATGGGGGAACACATGTCCCATTATCTCTTCAACTAACCATGAATTTACGTCAACAGTCTGGAGAAGTGGGCTGCATCATTGAATCGTATCAGATGCGACATGTCTTTTGTAAGGTTCTATTGGGGTCGTTTCCTAAAATTTTATCCTACTGGTCCAGAGACAGGGCATAATATCGAAGTGAAGCTGGGTCAGCTTCGCCTACGGACTGGCCATGAAAGAGCAGATAGGCGACGACCGTGACCTACCGGTACAGCTAGTGAAGGCGGCGTTGTTCAACAACGGTCGAGCGGCCAATTTCAGATCAGTCGATTGAACGGTCTTCAACTTGGCCCTCACGAGCGAACAGACCACTCAGAGTGGGGGCCTGGCAAACATCCGGCATGACCTGGTCAACCAAACCATTGGCATGCAGAGATCGACATGGATGGAATGCAGCAAGGCGAACTCAAGTTATTCATATTGATTCATATCTTGGAAGTTCAATTCGGAAAAAAACATTTGGCATATTCAAATTCATATCCTTGAGCCCACCTTAAGATTTTAACATTTTTCGATGACCCTTTTACTGCTGACTGCTGCATGTGATTTTTCGGAGCCTCCAGGCCCCAGTGATTCCGGGGTTGAGCCGCCATAGTAGCCATAGTTGGCCATGGAAGCAGTATGAATCAGTGTGAATCTAATATCAGTAGCCTAGGTGTTGTTTAAACTCTTCCTTCAAGCAATTGATAGCCCATCAATCCGGACCATTTTGTTTTATTGGCACCAATATTGGTGTCCTTATGTTTCATTGAGTCCTATTGTCAAATTCACATAAATTCACTAGATAGCGCAAAAAAAATATGTACACATCTGGGTTTTCGCCCATGAATCCCCATGTTTGGCTCGTGAAACTCATCAAATTCCCCACGGGATGTTCCACTGAAGTCACTGAGGTGCTCCCAGCGGCAGCAGCTGCGCTGTCCAGAGTGGAGAACCAGGTGCCCAGGGGGGTCGCCCTATCGAAAAGCTGGTCATTGAACCAACAAAGAAAGGAATTTAATTCTATAGTGACCATAGGGGATGGTAAATGTCCCAAAATGTCCCTTAAGTTTTCCTATATCACCCAACTAAGTAGTATTGGAGATATGTCATCTGAGACTCAGATACGTTTTTCGATGTTCAAAAACTCCAAAACAAGACAAATTTGATTTCACATTTACAGCATTTATATGCATTTATCAACATTCTCAGTGACCAACGGTGACCAACCTCTGTTGAGGTGCTGAAATGACATGAAATTACCATACTGGTTGGTGGCTTGGATTTTTTAGTTTTTCATATATTGCGAATGTCATCATCCCAACCAACGAACTTATATTTTTCCGAGGGGTAGGTATACCACCAAGCAGTTGAGCTTCCCCACTTCCCTTGCCTCGTCGGTGAAGGTGCGAGAGGTGGTTTGTCGCTGCTGCGCCGAGCCGGTGATGCGCATTCTGAAGGACTATCCGGAGATGCCAGTAGGGAGCCCCGGGGCAACGGTGGCCATCGTGTTGGATGGTTTGGGGGTACCATCTTAAGAAATCCTCATAATTATTGTGGTTTACATCGATTGACCGTCTAGAAATTATCTATATGGTGTGATATGATTTATGATGTATGACTCATATGACTATGATATTGCATGAGCAAAATTTGAGATGCAATCATTGATATAGTACACTGGTTGATATCCAACTGGTCACATTGTCGCATGTCGTGATAAAAAGCAGGATATCAACCGGTGGCTATGCTAATGCGAAACAAGTGGATGGCAGCCTTAGCCAGGCGCTGATTTGTAGTTTCGAGTTCTTTCCAATGGAATTTTGATACCCTCTGGTTATTTAACATAGCCATGGAAAATGGTCCATTTATAGATGGTTTACCTATTAAAAATGGTGATTTTCCATGGCTATGTTAAATAACCCGATGGTAGATTAAAAAATTGCCACTCTGAGTACGAAATGTACTGTACAGTTTCTTCCAGAGCATTTTTGGGAAATCTGGATGCAATTGTCCTGGGTTTGTTTAAGGTGATGCTTTTCATTCTCTCAATGGAACATCCACCATTTTAAGTGTAATCTATAGTGAATATTCATGAATACCCTCTGGTAAACTAACATAGCTATTGAAAATCACCATTTATAGTGGATTTTCCCATTAATAGCATGGTGATTTTCCATAGCTATGTTAAATTACCAGAGGGTATATGATAATATATGTTCTATTTTATTGGGACCAGCAAATCCAAGTGTTGTGGTCCAAGGCCATTGTGAGATAAATCTGATCGGTTGAATCATTGATCATTAAACCCCCCGTTTTCAGACATTTTTTTGGGCCCAAACAGTCATGGAAAATACGATTCTAAAGTTCACAATGACCTTTACCAGTGGTACTACTGTGGATGGGCCAGCGAAATCCTGCATTTGGGATGGTTGAAACCCTATAAATAGTGGGATAAACATATATATATGTATATGTATGTATTTGTTTACATATACATATATGTAATATACATATAATATATGTATATAATAATAATAGTAATAATAATAGTAATAATAGTAATAATAATATGTAATGATGATATATCTTTAATAGAAATAGAAGCTGATGACGTTTCTCGACTCCCAGGAATGGAATCTCCAGTCCGACGAGGTGCGGTTTCGTAGCGATGGCTGGGATCAAAAAAGTCAAAAAAAGACTCCGGTTTAACCATTTAAATATATAGTTGGTACGGGATGATAATATAAACTCTGATATGTATCATATATATATATATACACATTTAATTACCATATAACATAAACTAGATATGGACATATATTGATATATTTTTCAAAAAAACAACAAAAAACAGTGTTGTTATTGTTTATGTTATGTATCATTTCAACATAAACCCCTATGAAATGGGATTATAATCTATCATAATCTTATTTAACTAAGGTCAAACATATCCGATTGTTTAACTCCTATGTATCATTATAATCCCATTTAACACTGTGAAGGGCCATAACTCTAGATGTGTTGAAAGATTGAACTGTTGATGTTCCATAGCTATGTCGAATTACCAACGGGTATAATTGTTTTGTTGAACATTATATAAGATCTTCCTGCGGGGAAAAGTAGAAATCACCAACATGACAAAGGTCTCCATCATGGTCTATCGTTCCAGTCCATCCAGCACTGAGGGCAGGAATCCGCTTGGAGAATGAGGGAAAATAGACTGTTTCAAAAACATTATGGTATACTGGTCTACTAATGTTCCTTCTTGGAAATTATATATACATTTCGTTGAAGAAAGTTTGTTTTGTTTGTTGGGAGATCCACTAAGCCTTGCTGTGCAGATCGCCCATGGTCCTTTGCAGTGCATCACCTTGGAAGCTTGGCAGACGGGTAAAGAAAGGTTGTAACCGTGGAATTTCCTCCCCCCCCAAAAAAGAGGACTTATTTAAGTAATGTGGTGTATATGGATTTTCCACATCTAAGTAGTATATCCATGTATATCCTGCATATATATATATAAATAATGCTACAGCCCATTGAATATAGATCTAGAAAATGAAAGAAAACTCTGCATTTATAGATCTTTTCCTGGTAAAACCATGGGTTTTCCATATCTGTTGCTGTTTCCTGATCGGTGACCTTCCTAATGGTCCTAATGTATAGCAGAGGCTATAGCAAGCCCCAGAAAAGATATACAAAAAGTGGTTCCAGGATGTTCCAGGATTATATAGATGATATGTTCACATATTCCAGCTGCCCAACTAAATTGTAAGCACCAGTAAATGGGTTTATTCCAATCTCAGTTCCTAACAGCCTTTGAGGTGCCAGAACATCTCTTCTCGTTGATGCCGCAACTGGAGAAGTCCCAGGCACCCGGAACTTCAGTGGAGGTACCCGTACCGGTAAAGATACAAAAAGCATCAGACAGCTGCGCTGAAAATCCGGTTTTTTCATGGTAATTTGAACTGGAACAAACGAACTGGAACATCACCATGTTTGAACATTCCCATTTGTTTTGATGATTTACCCAACTTAAACATGGTGATGTTCCTGTTCGTTATTTTAGTGTACCAGGGGGTATTGTAATTTATTGGCCATATTTGGGTAGATTCCCTGAAATTGAGCCCTGACAGGCCTTTTTCTAGATGGTAGCTCCATGAATCGGTACCTGAATTGGCCATTGAGTGGTTACCTCGAAAGAGAAGGATTTCCTGCGGAGGGGATGGTAAAAAGATGGTAAAAACGGCGCTTGTGATCATGGTGATCCCTACTGACGTAAGGTGCATATTCTTTTGGAAACGCTTCGTTGGAAACGCTTCGTTGGAAACGCTTTAGAAATATGTCGCAACAGACTCATCCTGCATAGAGGTGGTCATTTGATCCGGCTTTGGCAATCATGTTCAATTGGAAAATGTATGAAAATGATGAACATGTGCTAGAGGAACCTTTCTTAGCGCTTAAGAAGGCTTGCAATTGGTTCAGCGCTCAAAAACCTAAAAGATGTTGGTCTTGAGTTCCCTTGCCGTCATCCTATGAACTTCACTAGCACGAACGTGTGCTAATCACAGGTTCACCAACGAGTCAACAAGATGTGAATCTTATGTCTTTGAGTTAAGCATGTTCTTCCCTGTTGCTTATTCTTGGCCACTGTTGCCAGCAAAGCTCTTTTTTGTTGGTGCTCCGCTTTTGTCGTCCTTGAATCATGTCTAATCTGTGTGTGTGAATGAAATGTATCATCCCTCACCCCCCTAAAAGGTACAACATGTGCAGCCTGATGTGTGTAGATCCCCTACTAAGCCATGGTTTCTGGGGGTGTCTAATAGTAGGAGGTTCCCCATTTCTGTGTTGGTGATATTCCCCCTGCTGCATCCATGTTCGGGAAATTCTTAAATATCTTGTGAGTTCGAGTATGTATGTAAACTGTATATATATAATTATATATATATACGTATATACCTTCTACAAATGTAAAGAAACTATATAAAAGTGTAACAAAAGAAAACAGGCCATGTATTGTACTACGTTCAGATACATTTAGACATATGTTGTTATATAGTAATTAATATTTTATATTTAGCCACAAAATGACACATTTACATCATTTCAATCTTATCAAGTTACGGGTTGAACCACTACCCTATCCCGTTTTTTCTATCTCCACTAGGAAGGCTCTGAGCTTCAATGGCTTCCAGCGATCCTAGAAGCCTCTGTGGATGTGGTGGTCGACAAGGCGCGCCCTCCGACATGAGCGAAAGGTTTGGCGGTTGGGATGTGAGTTGTTTGTGCAGAAAAATTGGAGATCAACCAACAAATATGGGGATTTGACCAAGCACAATTGGGGATATATATATATATATATTATCTGATTGGTGGTTTGGAACATGAATTATTTGACTTCCCATATATTGGGAATATCATCATCCTAACTGACTAGCATATTTTTCAGAGGGGTAGGTATACCACCAACCAGTTCTGTATAGCTTCATGTTATAGTTGATGGTTCGGTCTGCCTGCAAATAATAGGGCAAAAATCCAGGAAAATGATGGATTCACTGGATTTGGGCTCAAAAAAACAGCAGGAAAAAGCAGCCAAAAACAAAGAAATGGAGGATATCTATATGGGTATGGGTCAATACCTATTAATACCATTTTTAGGGGAATGAACATCCATTTACCAGCTATTTTGACACACTGCCATATGGGACTATGTATCATCAAGAAATATATCAACCAAGAATTCTTGGGGGTAAAAAAACGTCTCCAAGACTTGCAGAGATCATGATTTTTTCCATAAGCAACAAACATGGGGATTTTTATACATCAACCAGTTTTTGGGATTGCCAGTAAGTGGGAATATTGACCAATGGAGTTGGTAAATGTTGGCAAATACCCTCTGGTAAGCAAACATAGCTATTGAAAATGGTAATTATTCAAAATGGTGATTTGCCGTTCTTATGTTAGTTTGCCAGAGGGTATCCCATTTATCCATTTCTTGTTATCTATTTTTGTTCAGTCAGTAGAGAGTCATTTTCTTCTAAGTAGAATTTGTGTGTCATAGAAGATTCTTTATATTGTGGCTTCACCGACTGAAGTCCTGTTGGTTGATGGTGGATATCATTAACCGGTTGGTTTAACATGTGTTATTTTTAACCCTAAAGATGGGACGATGATTTCTATTGATGAGCATTGATGAGCATAGTTTTCTTGGGATTTGAAACCACAAACCAATGATTTCTATGGCTGTTCGTTGAGTTTGAACACCACCAAAGTCACCAAAGGTCTTCTATTTGATGGTGACTCCAGGCCTGGTTCCCCTGACAGGCCATAGTGATGATCTGATTGGCACTTATCAGACAACCATCACTAGTCGGAGCTATGTTGTCTTTTCGGAAAGCCATAGTGTTGCCATTCGCAAGTGGTTTTTCTCGTCTTTGGGGAGTTAGATCTATTTAGATCTATATTTGATGCCAGCCTTTCACCCTATTCCTGCAGCACTTTTTTGTTTCCGACTTTGGTGTGTTTTTTTCAATTCGGGGGTAGTTACTACCCCCAATGAAAATATGGCAATTTCAATAGGGAACATGGTGATTGACCAATGGATTGAGGGATCCGTTGGGCGGCAGGTCATGAAGATCAGAGAGCTCACAGCTGCGGGCGCCAGTCAGTTGGCGGTGGATTTGGAATACCTTCGCAAGGCGATGAAAAACCGTGGGTCAGTCCGGGGGGACAGGTGGAAAAAGCAGTTTGGCATATTGGGAAATGGCAGTGTGTCAAAACCAATAGTACCCCTGTAGTTCACATCAAAATAGCTGGGATTTATGGATGTTCATCCCACTAAAAATGGTATTATATAATAGGTATTGATCCATACCCAAATGAGAAGCCACTTTTGTTTGAGGGGAAAAATGGTCATGTTACTGATGAGTTTTTTATTTGGCCAGTGTCCCTGCCTTGTATTTGGAGTGTTGGGATATCGGGTGTTCATAGCTGTGGTACACAAGAAAGATGGGCCGAGGATGGCCGAGGAGTATATAGATTAGGATCAAGTGCGTATGAATCAAAATTGGGTCACCCAAAGATAGATGCTGTCTGTGATCATCAACAAACAACATAGTTTTGTTGGGCAATCAGCCGATCATGTCCCAGCAAGGACATCATCAGAAATCCCTGCAATAAACATCAATAAATCAATAAACACATATTTCAATCTAAAACCCGGAAGTACTTGGACTGTTTTTGTGGTTCACATTTTCAGATGTCGTTGCTAGCTTTTGATTTCAAATATGTTCTAGAGGTAAGGGATTGCTATCGTTTAGGTCCAGGTCTTTGGCTACGACCTGAGGCATGAGACTCTTCTCATCAGATTCCTTTCCCATGACGGATCCTAACGGTGCTGCTATATATGGTGCTCCATGGATCCCATCAATATACCCCCTTTATGTTAGAATATATACCAGCACCATGGATCCTATGGGTTTGGTGGACCTCATAGAATTGGCGGCACACTCGGCTTTAATACGCCTTCGAGTTCTTGAAGACTGATCAACGTGAAGAACTCACTGGCAGAAGAGGGGCAAGTTCTTGGCCTTTGATATCTTCGTGCGGCAAGTACAGCTGGAATCACCGCTGCTTCTTTGGATCCGCTGGTTCATTCTGAGAGCTTGCATTGAACATATTTATGGGCCTCTGATCGTTGGACACCAGCAAAGTCTTGGTGTAACTTGAACCCGATGGGGCTCTTTCTTGCATTGGCAACAACAAAATCGATCAGTTTCCCATTTTGCTTGAAGGGTTGAATTCCCACGGCGGAGTTTTCCGCGAAAGAAATTCACATTTTTCATGTGTCGCTATTTTTTGTTTTTTTTGTATATGTTTGTTGGTTCTATTCCCAAGGATTCAGCTCAATCCTGGAGTCCTAGAGGTCTTGCCTTTCTCCTAGCATTAATCACGCCCCAAAAAAACCTGCTGGAAGGTATGTAATGGATAGTGATCTATCCATGTTTTGGGCGGAAAACTTGGATATCTAAATTTATTTAGATGATCTGGGGAATCGATCAGTTGGATGTGATGTTTTATTTTTTTTAAGGATATTTGGGGTATTAAAAACCACAGATTAAACAAGAACATATTTGAGATATCAACCGTCGGACGATTTTGAGATATGTCTCAGAGAAACCCGTCTTCAGAAAAAAAAATCCAAACCATCCCAGCTAAATTGTTCTGTACAATTTCAAAGATCATCAAGAAAACAACTTTGCATGGAAAAACCATGGAAAAACTGTGGTTTTCCTTTTTTGCATTCAAAAAGCGTTGAAAAAAACCACGTCGGGAATCTGCTATGAGGTTCCAGATGCCTTGGGCAGCACTGGAGGTCCGAGTCCGACATGATGTGACATGTGACATGGGCCTTCCTTATTTTTTGTGGCTTAACGAGGCTTGAGCATATAAACAGACCCAACATATAAGTACATATAGGTGAATGATATTGGATGATATTGGTATATGTTGAAACCTCTGAAACCTCTGATTTCCCAAATCACGGGATTTCTAAGGCAAAATTATCCCCTTAGCATTCCATTTTTATGCTGGGATAAATCTAATCGCTATGACTCACCAGGGTAAAAAATAAACCATAAGTTGGGATATAGTTCCTGTACCTCTGGGATTTCCCGAAGAAATTTTTGTCGGAGCTGACTCAGTACCACCTGCTGGTCAGCAGCTGGTCCCTTTATAGGGAGATCTTGCAGACCATTGAAGACGACAGCATCAACCTGATCGACGGCGGAGAGGTGGCTGAAGTCTTCAGGCACCAGACATTCCTCGAGCTGCAGCAGCGATTCCATGTCAATCGAGAATACACATCCCGATGGAGTGGGTGGCCTCCAGGGATCCCGCAATGGCAGGGCCCTTTGATTTGCTGCGCCCCGCTGATTTGATGCCTGAACATCCACCGTGATGGCTACGTGGATTCCAGGTCTACGCATGGCTCCTCGACATTGCCCTGCTTCGATCTCGCCATTGTTTTTGGCATCTGCTGCAATGGCCTTGAGACAGTAGCCACAAAATTTTGAACAGGTGACAACGTTGCCTTTTTTGATCCAAAGGTGAAAGAAATGGTGACTTTCACTCATGTTCGGTCATCCTATCAATAACGCGAATTGCAAAAGGACATAAATATAGATATTTAATCATGTGGTTAAAACAATAATAAACCATCCCGACATCACCATTTTTATGGTTGGTATGTTTACCATTTCCAAATGGGTGGTTTATGACATTGTTTTAACCACATTACACCCAAAAGTAGTCCTCATTTTGACCCAAGGTTTGACACATTCCCAGTTTTTGTTAGTAAATCCTTCAATGTTTGGTTGATGCAAGTGGCTGTCTAAGTCAAAATAGTAAAATATTCATTTTTTGAAGCAGGGCGCCAGTAGGAATGTTTGTTTCTTCCTGTCAGTTCCTTTGAAACGGCACAAACCACAACTCAACATACAACAAACAAACAGATTTCACAGAAAAAAACATGCGTTACCCTGCTACAAACCAAAGAAATCTAAACAAAACAGCTGTTGCAAACTTGTTACATGCAAATCCATTTCGAAAAATCCAAGGTGACTACGGTACATTACAAAACACAAATACCAGCCACAGATGCTCCAAAGCCACCCGTTGGTCGCTTGAAGCCACTGGTGCTCCAGGAGCTGATGGCGCTGCGGGGCGCTTGAAAGACCTGCTGGAGGTGGGGCTGTTGGAGCAACCAAAAAATATCTGGGTAAATTCTAACAACCTCACTACGACCTCACTGGAAATGATGGTTAGTAAGTGAAATTATCATGAATTATCCCAATATGGTCTTATTTCATATCTTATTCCAGGTTAGTGAATAATTAACCCATATATGTATAACTATATATATATTTGGAGATAGATATGATGAATAGAATGATGTCGTTGTATGCTCCTTCTGTATGTTGCTTGATAAACCTACGAAACCGATTTAAAACTGTTAAATAATGTTTATTGTTCAAACAGATTTACAGATGTCAACAAATATATATATACGACATATAGCTATAAATATAATATGGGTATATTATTTGGATAGGTTATCGTAATTCACTAACCTGAAATAATGCCACTTGGGCATAGTCACCCTTAGTAAGCGTTTTTTGTTATCCAGATAGAAAAGGGCCTGTCTGAAAATATGGGATACCTTTCAAAGTCGCCATTTACCCTCTGGTTATTTAACATAGCCATGGAAAATGGCCCATTTATAGATGATTTTCCCATTAAACCTCCATTCATAAGCGATTTTCCATGGCTATGTTAAATACATGGGGTGCCCTTGCCCTGTTCAGACAAGCCCATCATATTTTGGGGCCGAATGGACAGCGGAAAACCAGCTACCAGATGTGGACAGCAGGATACTGGGTTTTTCATCCATAGCCGCATTTGGGTAGATTACACATTAGACTAAACTAACATAGCTATGGAAGATGGCCCATTTATTGATGATTTACGGATTGAAAATGGTAATTTTCATAGCTATGTTAGTTTACCAAATGAAATGCATGCGTTGCATTCTCAAAACTCACCCAACATTCATCGACAGAACGCGAACGAATCAAATTGTAAGGGACCGTGCCAAAAGCTACAACGTAGAGGTGACGGAAATCTCTGTTGTATGGAAAAAACGAAAACTCAAAAAGAGTAGGCAGACCAAAACTGGATTGGCTGAATGAAACAGCAAAGGATGCTTTACACGCCCTCGGTAGAGTGGCGCCGCCGCACCCCAACCAAGCTGACATAGATTACTTGGCGGAGGCTGCTATTCTCCGAAGAGGTCCTTTTTAGTCACCAAGAGTCACCGGCCATACTCGGCCATCAGCCAATGGCAAGCCACGCGTCTTCATTGGCGATTGGAAAAATGTTAATTTACCAGAGGGTAGATGTAAAGGATGGTGGATATATTTGCAATTATTCCCAACCGGCCGAACTTTTCAGGTGAATCATGAAAACTTCGGAGGTTAACGAAGAAATTTATGATTCAATCAGCACCTTGATAAATTGATTTAATCCACAACACCTGGATTCTAATATATCATCAAAATTGTGATTTCAGAAACAGAAACAACATGATTCTGGGCTGAAGAGAGACATTGGTTGCGAACAGTTTGGTGGATGTTTTAGCCTTAACTTGTCAAAGAAGTATCCAAGGTCGGTGATGAGAATGGGGATATCCTCCAAAATGATGATTTGGGTATAGGGGTATCAACAATTTTGAGTTGACCCAATAAAATACGGCGTGATTCTAAGTGCAGAAGGCAAAAGGATATCACACCGAAGAAATGTGCGTTGATTGTTTTGTTATGCTAATCAGATTTGAAACATGATCCATGTTCGGAAATCATTGTCAGAGAAATTGCGAGTGCTGAAATTAAGGACACACAGTGATCAGACAATAATAGACAATAATATCCATTGATGATCTGATGATCTGATGGTGAACTTAATGGAGATTATGCCCAATCCAGGGCGGGAGATCCCAGAAATTGACCGTCCGCGGGTCAGTCTCTGAGAATCTAATCTGGCAAATGTCTGGTTGCCAGGTGAAGGGACTTAACTGAAGCACTCAAGTCTTCAAGTCCCCATGTTGGCAAGATATCCAAATGCTCCATAATTGGTAGTAAAATCCAGATGTTCACGGCTAGAAAAAACACATGTTTGATGCTTAAAATCGACATGATTCAAGGTAGAAGAGCTCAATGTTTCATGGCAAAATTCATCAAACATCCCCATGTTTGCCAAACATCTGCCATCTATAGATGGGTATGGATCAATACCTATTAATACCATTTTTAGTGGGATGAACATCCATAAATCCCAGCTATTTTGATGTGAACAGAAGGGGTACAATTGGTTTTGACACACTGCCAGATGATTTCCCCATGTTTTCCCACCTGTTCCGATAATGTGTTCCATGATTTCCTATATTTCCCAGGCGGCTAAACCTATAAAATTCGCCTCAAGTCGCACCCAACACCGACAGACGGTGGAATATTTGGCCTTGCAGCAGCGGCGCAAGAAGGAGTTGGGGCAACCCAGATTTCCCATGGGAACGAAATGGAGGTTTTACCCTCTGGTTATGTCAAAATAGCTATTGAAAATGGCCATAGAAATAGTGGATTTACCCAGCTAGAAAATGGTGATTTTCCATAGCTATGTTAGTTTACCAGAGGGTAATAGGAAAATCATCTGCAAACCCATCTATGGATGGTTTTCCCAGCTAGAAACTTCCATTTAGTTCGGGGAATTCCCAGCCACAAGTGATTACATAAGAGTTCTCCATGGAAAAAACAAAACGATGATGATGTAATACCAGCAATTTGATGATGATGAAACAGAATGAAAACATGAGCAAAATGGTGATTTAATCAGAAGCACGTGAGATAATTAGATATGTAACCATCAGAGAATGTGGGATTGAACCATCAAATGTGAGGATTTTAGCATCAAACATTAGATTTAAGATTTAAGATGTTTATATAACATCATTTCAAGATAGGAACTGAATGATCCAAATTCCCAGCATCTCAATTCAACATGATTTGACACGATTTGGCTGATTGTAGTCTTTGGCAATCTAGGCTGGTTTCAAAGTCACAATGACGAATTTCGAAATTTTATATGTGGACCTAAATGAGGATGTTTCATGATGTTTCTTGATGTACCAGAGGGTACACACCAACATTCTTGAAAAATATGCAGCATGTGGGTATGGGTCAAAATTAGTACCAAAAATTCTTGGATGGTAAATACTAAACATAGATTTACCCTTTGGTAATTGAACAGTTCGCTATTGAAGCCATGGCCCATTGAGTTCGTTGATTTACCTATAAAACATGGTGATTTTCCAGTTTGTCAAACGTTTACCAGAGGGAAAATCTGTGGTCCACCCATTGCCGCGAGTCTCCTGAGAGTCGGAATTGTGATCGCTCCACGAGGTGAATCTTAGATGGGTACTTCAATCCTTTAGTCACTAAAGTCTGTTGGTTTCAATGAGAGTATCTACGTTCACCAGCTAAGAAATATTTTTCTTGCAGGGTATCTAAGATTGGCACGGGGAGTTCCTCAAAATGTGGAAACCCGAACCCCCTAAATCCAAAAATAATCATTTGCTGGTAGGGAAACATTGGTTTAAGTGGGATAATCCAATTTTGAGAAACACACATACCCTCTGGTAATTTAACATAGCTATTGAAAATCACCATTTATAGTGGATTTTCCCATTAAAAATGGTGATTTTCAATAGCTATGTTAAATTACCAGAGGGTACAATCAAAATTGATACCATCATACATTGAATCCTGATGGTTCAATCGTGTTCCAACATTTAAATCCCCCGTCTCCCGTAGTTCCAAGGTGCATGGCTCAGGGCGTCACATATGTAGAGGTGCCGTGGGCATTAAGTGGGAGGTGTTCCAGCCACATGGACGATGTAATTAGTGATTTTATGCCACCCTCAAAAATGCCAAATATAATATATATATATATATATGATATAATTATATATATATATGCATATATGTGCCATTTTTCACCAGTAGATTTAGTAAATTACATATATATATATATAGAAAAATATCGTATATATGTACCAGTAGATGGACGATGATATAGGGTACCTTTGAGACTCTATATCTACTGGTGAATCATGTCCTATCAATTCATTGCCATGAATTGGGGGTACACCCACGAAAAAAAGACACACCCAAACTATGCCAAGTGTCCCAGCATGTCAGCTTGGTGAAGAATCACAAAATGTTGCGAAAAGAACTGCGCAAATTAACGTTGTGGCCGTGGTCATGGGCAAATTGTAACGATCTCACGTCGTGACCGAGCCCTGGAATCATGGTTAATAAGGGAAATCATCCCCAAATGACCTTGATTCAGGTTAGTGAATTACTATAATTTACCCAGAATTTTCCAAATAGATACAACGAGCTGTTTGGTATATTCAGTGTTGGTTTGGTTGATTCTGACATTGTAAATTTCCATCTGAATTACTGCAATACGGTTTTGGGATTATTCCCAGAATTAAATCTATGGTTGTTCACTGGAAACTCCTTTATTTGTTTTGTTTAACGGGGAACTGATGGTATTCTCTATGTTTTGTTTCTGAAACCAATACATTGAATACGCGACATTTATTTTCATGATGTTTGCAGGTGACTATTATCGTACAATATTCTTGGTTTCATTATTACTTCTAGTGTTAGACAGTAATTCTTATATAGTGTTGTATCGTTTTATTTAATGTTCTTCTTAGTATTGATATGTATTGATGGTCAATCCATATTTGTGTTAGTGTTTGTTTGTGGTGGAATCCACGTTTCTGAATCGGTTTAACCGAAAAAACGTCCCGGTTTTCCATTAAAGTTAAGACTCCGGTTTTACCGACAACACCCAAATCATTTAAGGTGAAGGTGAACATGTTTTTTGATAAAGAAACATCAGCCAATTGTGATGAAATCTTTGTTGGGTACACTGAAAATGACTAGAAAGCCATGATATTGATCTTAGGTTTGAGTTTGAAAACGGGTCCAGTGATGATGAGAATGTTAATACGAATAATAATGATGATTATTTGGATGATTTTGATGATGATTGCTAGTGTTATTATGAAAGGTAGTTTAGAAGTCCGTAGTACTTCCGTTTTACGGACATTCAAAAGTCAACACAACCACCACCACAACCACCGCTATCAAAACTACCACTATCACAACCACCACTATCACAACAACAACCACTTTCACAACCACTACTATCACAACCACCACCATCACAACCACCACCATCACCACCGCCACCACCATCACATCCACCACCATCACAGCCACCACTAGAAAGCTTCGTTGCTTTGTTTTCACATCTTCAACTTTCACTTTTTGAGGGAAGTCTCGCGCAAAAAAGCTTTGTTTTCACATCTTCAACTTTCACTTTTTGAGGGAAGTCTCGCGCAAAAAAGCTTTGTTTTCACATCTTCAACTTTCACTTTTTGAGGAAAGTCTTGCAGAAAGTCTCGTTTTTACATCTTCAACTTTAAGTTTTTGCAGGAAGTCTTGCACGGACGCTTCGTTTTTTTTTTACATCTTCAACTTTCAGTTTTTGAGGAAAGTCTTGAATGAACGCTTCGGTTTCACATGTAGAAGTTGCAGTTCAATTGCGACGAGTTTTTGGTGATTTTTCTTGTTTTGGGCGCCTTTCATGTTTAATGTAGGTTACAGATTAGTGTGGGGAGGCCCCCCCCCAAACAAATTTGGGGCACAGAATAGTGTAAAAAAACCAAAGTAGAGGGTACAGAATAGTGTAAAATAAAAAAAAAAAATATTTAAATTGATTTCAATTTACTTTCAATTGATTTCAATTTACTTCCAGTTGATTTCAATTTACTTTCAATTGATTTGAATTTATTTTGAATTGATTTCAATTTACTTTCAATTGATTTGAATTTATTTTGAATTGATTTCAATTTACT
>Ga0126342_10007808_pt1 | contig 19147 bp, 13 predicted proteins | sample Cyp1metagenome_FD_92528 | JGI IMG/M metagenome (GOLD analysis project Ga0126342, IMG submission 92528) | Coral microbial communities from Lord Howe Island, Old Settlement Bay, Australia - Cyphastrea 1 metagenome | ecosystem: Host-associated > Invertebrates > Cnidaria > Coral ... | reverse complement strand
TCAAGTTATTGGTTTTCTGGGAAATTTACCACCTCGGTTATGGACATCCAAACAGAATGGGTATCTTTTTATCCCGATGAAAATCCTCCAATACGTGATATGTGTGTCTAATGCAACTTTTGACCATGGACCATGGCGAATGTTTTATGACCTGACACTAAATGTATTGCCGTCATTTGCCCATAAATGTATTCACATGTATTCACTAACATTAAAACATGTTCAACATCTAAAAATGATCAAACACATCTGCTTTGTATGTGTACTTTTGAAAGTCGTCCAAAATGATGCCATCTGGTGGCGGATTGGAACCACAATCCACTGGAAACCTCCAAATGGTCCTCGCAGCTTCGCTGAGACAAGACAAAGCCAACTTCCACATACCAAAATCACGGTGCATGCTCCAAAATCACAGCAAAACTCCCAGTTGTGTACAGTATCCACGGCTATATGGTTCAAACAAAATCATCCCGCCAAACCTACAAAATCATCCCGGATTTGACCAATACCACGAAAAACAATTCTGGCAACATGTTTGGTGAACATGAGGTGAACTCTGTTGAAGGTCAACTGACACACCATCAAGTGATCACCCAATAAGATTCTGGTTGGTGGTTTTAAATTTTAACAATCTTGAAAAATATGAAAGTCAATGGGAAGGATGACATCCCATATATTACGGAAAAATAAAAAATGTTCCAAACCACCAACCAGATAAGAAAGTGTCCAACCCACTGTTTTTTTTTCTCATTGTTCTTGTGGTAGTTCCTTCAATGTTTCCTTCATCAATTCATGAAATGACCATCCCTGGCACTGAAATAATTACATAGACCCTGCCAAATTGAGGTTGGAAGAATATCTTGCTCTTGCTATGGCCGATTCTCTTGCTCCCATTCTGAAAGATAGTTTAAGCCCCATTGTGTACTGATTCAATCACCATCTTTGGCTGATCAAAACCAAATGTTACTAGGGTATAGCCACCCAACATCTTGGTAAGCCTTGATGGTTACCCTCTGGTGGCTTCAAACATGGCTGGCAAATCCCAGAACTAAATGATTAAATGGCCATTTTTTCATGGGAGAGTCATCGAACGGGCTGGGTTTTCCATGTTTGAGGCCACCAGAGTAACCCAATTTGTGTTGGTGGAACAATCCCATGAAATCCTCATTACATCAACTGATTTCTCCATCAAAATGATGATGCAGTCAATCCCGTTGAATCCCATCAACTGTTTTCCATGGGAAAAGACCCCAACGTTTCATTCGTTTCGAATCATTTCTGGATAAAACATGATAAAACCATCGCGTTTCTGGATACAAATCAACCAGTCGCTGGTATCTATGCAATAGGATCCCATCCCGGAGAGTAACTATCCCATCAAATCCTTCTTAAAGTCCCATGAACTTATATATATATACATATTATAATATATAATATATAATATTTATAATATACAATATATAATATATAATATACAATATATATATACACATAATCTATATATATATATATAATATATAGAATATAGATACTCATCTTAAATCCCCATTTTTCATGCTCAATCCCTCTGACAAAAATCCCATGAATTTCATCGTCGATGCCAAGCAGCTCAGCTTCATCAGCGGCCTTCTTCCATAGCTCTTCAGCGCTTGTCGATCCCAGGGTCTTCGCATCTGCCAGGGATCGAAATCGAAGTTGGGGATGCGAACATAGAAAAACTTATAGCTTATGTAATGTTTATATATGTTTATATATGTTTATGTCAACTTATAACTTATGTCAAATCGGCGAAGTTCACAACTAACATGTAACATGAACTTATACTCTAGTATGGTGTAATTGTGGTGCACTAAACCCATCTAGTCCCGAAAAGGGGAAAAGACAACGAAATCTGTGGCCATAAACAAACGCAAACAAGACTTGGGCGGCAGGAGCATTGTTCGGCTTGTTTTTTTTTTTAATTTAGCAACAGCAAAAACCAGGGTTACCCCCTCCAGTAGTTCCGGCTGGCACTGGTACTGCACACAAATACCAACCCACACACACACACACATCTGGGTAAATTAAAAAAAAAAACACTAACCTGAATTAAGGCCATTTGGGAGTGACTTCCCTTATTAACCATGATTCCAGTGAGGTCGCAGTGAGGTCGTTATAATTTACCCAAACACATGTCTATATAATATATATTAATTACATTCACTTCATTTCACCTGGTAAAGGGTAAAAACATGTACCGTACTACATGCTTGTTGACAACACGATGCCAAATCATTGAGTGTTGGTTGACAATGAACGAGACTGCTTTGCTAGAGGCAAATAATTGGAAAGAAACTGCAACCTGGATTCCCAGAAGCAAATGTTATAGGTGTCGATTCCACTTGCAAAGACAGGAACAGGTGTATTACCTCAATGAGAGACAGAGGAGCATGTTCAAGTATCAACTCAACAACACCCACTAAGAAATAGAACAACTGGGGCAAATCATGATCTTTGACAAACCGGAAACGCGCAACTGGGGATATGATTGGAATGATTTCCTTAATTATGGGTAGGGTGTGCCAGCGATGGCACCAGGAAATCGATCTGTAGAACAACTCCAGTGGAAGTTCCGCAAGTTGTCGCCACAGCAGAGTTTTTTGTTCTGCCCCGCGAACGGCGACCGGAAACGCGGCTGTTGACCTAGGCTGTTGAATCAGAGCAGCCCTAGAGATAAACCAGAAGACTTCGAAAAGGAGAGGATCAAATAAATTATCGATGGTTTGCTAAGGCCAGAGGGGGCCAAACTGCTAGAATATATACGCGACCAACAGTTGAGTACTATCCATGTCCGATGGCTTTAAAGATCATGGATATAGCAACCCAAATTGTTGGACTAAACCAATGGAGCAACCGTCACTCGCCAAGAAACACTAGTTGTATTCATCACAAGAAAAGACATGAAAAAACACTATCCCCATGTTCGGGGGTTTCTATGGCATGCCCATGTTGGTTTTATTTGCACATCTTTGCTCGCTCTTGCTCCTTTTGGAAGCACCATCATGTCATTGATCATTTTGGGAGAGTTACCCTTACACTAATCATTTTAATGTGGTAAACACAATAATCACACATCTCAAAAATCACCATAAATGGGTGGTACCATCTCCAAATGGCAGTTGTTTAAATTGTTTATGGCATTGGGCTTACCACATTAATCATCATCTTTCAGTGACATGGTGGTGACATCCTTATAATTTTCCTAGCTCTCAACCCAGCGACTTCGACTTCAACATCTTCTCCACCGATGCTATCGTGGCCGCACAGGCCCAAGCGATGCTCAGAGAAACAGAGACAGAGCCTGCCTGGGCCGTTGGAAAGAAAGGCGACACAATGTCTGTGCATATGTGTATAGAGATAGATGCATCGAACACAATATAAACCTTAAACTATATGTTAAATGTAAATACATACACCAATTAGTTGATACTGTACCAATTACTGACAAAACATGTTTCTATAAATGTTTCTATTCTAACCTTGTGAACATTCCCAGTAAGTGGTAGTCGGTCTACTTGCAGAATTGTGTCGATGCATACTGGTCACTGCAAGACTTAGGACATCTTAGGACCACTAGGCTGCTAAGAACCCTTCAGCTCTGACAAGCCTTGTTTAAATGAATGATCTTGAATGATACCAAACAACATTCGCGTGGTGCGATCAAACAACAAAGGATGCACGCAAATACTGATGTATCCATGAGGCTGAGAAGCATGTCCAAAAATGGCTTTGTCTGGAAATGTTGGAGCAAAATCCCCTGGACCATCTTGTTGCCATTCAACAAATTGCCATTTTCTTCAGGGTATCCCTATGGAATCAGCCAGAAAAACATGGATCAAACGCAATGGATCAACGCCACGGTATGGGTCGAAATTGGGTAATCCTCCAAGTAAACATGGCTGATCATGGCTGGGACCCCGAAGCAAATGAAGGTTTCTAGAAGGTGAGGCCCCCATGGCTGATTTCTCCAATGGGTCCTGGTGGATTTCCAGCTTCGCCAGTGGGTCCTGCAGAAAATCCATCAGAAACGGTGGTTTCACCATCAAGAAATGGTGGTTTTGCCATCAACAAAATGGTGGTGGAACCAAGAAGAAATGGATTCAGTTTGATTTACAGTACTTTCACTATCCCCTAAACTATCCCAAACCAACATCATTAGCCCCTGAGAATCCCCGTTCTCAGAGGAAAGACTTGTTTTCCAACTCATCAACTCATGGCTACGTGGCTAGGTCTTCCACGCTTGTCGTTGGATCCCCTATGACCCTCCAAGCGACTGGTCTCAGGCAGGTCCTGTCCATCAAAGCCACAGGCAAAGGTGCCATGGCAACATATGGACCCATCCTGTGGCATCAAACAGCTGGGGATGGACAAAGCTATCCCCAAAGGTCAGCCTTGGAAAGCAGATTACAGATTTTTTTTTTGCTGCGCCTGGTTCGACCCTCACCCACATCACCATGAAGTTTGGAAAATCAGTCTCAGCATTCCCAATGGAATCTGGTTCTTCTAATCAACCATCCCATTTTTTCTATAGGAAATACACACCCTGGTGCTGCTGATCTTCATCAGGTGAAAATCCTCCAACACATCAGAGGGTCCCAAAATCATCCCCTGGGAGACCCTGCTTCTTGTACTTCACCAAATCCACCAACATCCTCAGAGATTTCGACTTGGACCCATCTCTGGTGCGATGGCGCCATTGTGATGGCGCCATGGTTTTGGTTAACGTTTCATGGGAGCTTTCATGGCTTTGTCTGAAAATGGAAACTTTACACCCAAATTTCTAGACACTTTTGAATCAAGTCACTGCCCATAGGCTTCTGCTTCCTCCGCGCTCCCAAAGGCACCGCTGTCCACGTCGAAGCCACCGCCCTGCGCGCGGCCCGCGAAGCTGAACTCGTCGCCTCCTTCAGCCGCGGCCGCGGCGGCAGCGGCGGCAGCGGCGGCAGCAGCGGCCGCTCGGGCGCCCGCGGTCATACCGGCACCACCGGGTCCGGTCATACCGGCACCACCGGGTCCTGCGAGGTTGGAACACAAGCCATGAAACAGTGGGTGGAATCATTTGGAATAATGTCCTTAATTTTCTGGACTGTAGAAAGAAATATCTTGCTGGTTTAAAGATGTTTTAAGCAGGTCACTTGCACATACTGGCACTAACCAGTGTCGATCCAGATGGGCCAGCCCTCTATTGATAAAGTATCCAGTGGGAGAAGTGTCAAAAAGAAATGAAAAGACCATACGGGCTGATTAGGGAGAAGTATGAAGAAGTATACAACGTTTTCTGGCTGTTCAACGAAATGTGTTTTTTGTACGGTTGGTTTATCTGCCACAGACCAAACAGGAGTCATGAATGCAGGGTGCCTCTATGCAACCGCCTTAAAGAATGATGTTCAACTCCACAATTCAATTGTGAAACATATGGATCAAAAGCCACCAACTTAGAGTTTTACCCAGGATCGTCGCTGGCAAAAATCGCTGGATCTTCAATGATTCATCCAACAGGTCCCCGGTCCGGCCCCGAACCCCGATGCTTCCTCCGAAGTAGTGCGCGGCTGGAGCTTCTTTCCTGATCCCCAAAAAATTGCTGGTCTCTGGTCCCCAAGAATCCTTTTTTCTGTGGAAAATCTGAGTCTTTTGGAGTTTCGATTTCACTTTTGGATTGGAAAACATTGAATATAACATCCATGGATCCACAGTCATCCGCCATTTGTTCCCCATGAAAAAAACGCAGCACTCACTTTCCCATGAATTGCACAGGTCCATCCGCGTCCTGAACCTCTCCAGCATCATGGGGTCATCCCGATCAATCAGCTGGACCTTGGTGGCTTGATTTTGGTGATCGAATGATCGACAAGTAAAAAATGAACTGAACAAAGCCATGCCAAACCATAAAACAACATAATGAAATATTGTTGCATTTCTTGATTCTGAACTATGTTTGGCCTGTGATCTGATTTGACTCATAGTTCTTATCCAGGCCAGTCCACAAAACACAAAACAACATTCCTGGTGGCCTCTGTCAACATCAAGTTGTTTCTCACTTGGACATGGGTTATTAGTTATTATGTGCTAGGGTCATTCCAGCATTGCTGGAATCCTTCTTTTCGCCATGAAAATTCCTGGCAGTATGACTCATCCACATACCATCCCCCAGGGTAAAACATTTTGGACCATCCCCAGGATGAGATGATTGTGACTTCCATGGCCAGTTGTAACTAGATATGGGGGGTTCCATACATGGGGGTACCGAAATATCTGTTTTTTGGTTTATTTCATGGAAAATCCCATTGAAATTAGGATGATAACTAGGGGCACCCCCAATTCAGGAAACCTCCATATGTCTTCCATCCTCTTGATTGTATATATATACAACAACCATATTCCATGTCCTCTCTCATGAGTCCTAATGTTTTTCTTGGGGATTCTAAGCAGTGTATTCCGTTCCGACCATCTGCCTCACAACTGCTGAAGCGTGATGAACGGCTTATGTGTTGCATGTTCCCATTGATTTACACCCCTTTTAAGATGGGAATCTTTCCTAAAATCCTTGAAACATATAAGGCTCCACAGGCTTAACCCATCAGAACCCAGCCTCCAAATCAGCGACCTCATCAATGCTGCGGTCCGTGCGCTTCTTGTGGATCGCCTAACGGAAGGGCTGGAGAGGACTGGGGCCCCGAAGATTTATGATTTGATATGAATTGTTTTCTTGCGAGATTTTTTAGGAAAAAAAACATGGCAACATGTTCAGTTAAACCCAACATATGGGGGGTTCCTGTCCCTTTTCGACCCTGGCAACGCTAGGCGAGTTGTTGATTGATGTTCAAGCCGCATCACCTCCCCGAAAGCCCCGTTTCCGGCAACGGACCATACCTCAGCTCGAACTTCCGCTGTTGTTCCGTCCAAAGGATCATCGGCTATCCTCAGCTTGGACAGGTAGAAAACAATCATTTGGTTGAAGTTTGGAAGCACAAAATCACCAGATCTGATCTACCCTACTGGTAAAATCAACATAAATCAACACGTTTGCACTCCACAAAGTCACCTTGTCGATCAAGTCATGTCCAGTCTCTTTCACTGGTTACAGCACACATTCTCACAGTCCCCAAGTGTTAGCACAAACAGACCAAGGGGACGCGTCGGCGCCCCTGAAACCACCTCATCTAGAGGAATGTGGAGCATGCATAGCATTGCCATGTGGTCTAGACATGCAGCTTATATCAGCTATGCATTTGCCTGGAAATATAATTATCCAGAATCGGGTACCCCACAATTTATTGTGGTGCATCCTCCGTACAAAAATTGCAATTTTGGGTTGTACTGTATAACATTGTATACCCTCTGGTAAACTAACATAGCTATTGAAAATGACCATTGATAGTGGATTTTCCATGATTTTCCCATTAAACATGGTGATTTTCCATTGTTATCTTAGTTTACCAGAGGGTAACCCATGAGCAAACCCAAATGGCTCTTGAATTTAGCGGATGGAGCACTCCAAAGGTGCCTTTAAAAAAACCATCGGGGGTGCGAAATCGCTGGAAGCTTCACTGCCCTGAAGCTCCGTAAAAAGCATGTCCTAGTCAAGGCATATAGATTTAAGGCATATCTGAATCATTCTGAATCATATCTGAGGATATCTGAGGCCTACTTGGTGGCTCATCCCACTTTGTAAGTGGGTTATAACCCCAGTTATAAGTGGATTAACCCTCCTTATCCCATGCAAATTACTGGGGTTATAACCCACTTGCTAAGTGGGATGAGCCACCAAGTATAGACCTGAGAATCCTTAGAATTTTACATGCTTTCAAATGCTTCAAGGAATTTCGAAGGGTTCGTGTAGTGGATAAGTCAAGTATCCCCATGCTATTTTAAGCATAGACCATCAACCACAAAGGGTATCAATGGAGGGGCCAACATCGGCCAAATGTCCAAGATCCTGCGACAGCGCTTCGAACGCCGTCGAAGATTCAAATATGTTAATGGATTCAAATGGGAATGTGAAGCAAGATGGATATTTTTGTCAAATGGCCGGTACCCTGATGAGCATCAAATTAGCTAATAAATGGTTCCAAGCAAACGTTCATCTATGTTCATCTCCCCCAAAACCGGTATCAAACAGTTTGTGATCCATCCTCAAAGAAATTTCAGGAGCAAACTCCAAGTGCACATCATTGACCGGCAAAAACCAGCGAAACCACTGCGCGACTTTCACAACTTGATGACATCACCTTGACCCACAAGTCAATTGTTCTGGATTAGCAGAGAGGCTGTAGGATTCTTCTAGGATCTCACCTTGGTTGAGTGCTAACTTAGCCCGCCAAGTTTCACTCTCAATTCCAAGCGGTTCTTGGTCTTGGGGGCATAGCAAGGCGGCTTGTAAGCTGTTTGATCACCACCATCTGGTCGCATCTTTCCTCCCAACAATCTGAGTGCAAACATGCCAAACCATAGAACGAAATGGATCCCCATTGCATGACCACGCCAAGAGCAATCTCAGATTCACGAAAAAAAAGTGGTTTCATCGTGGGTTTGTCTGAAACTAGGCTATCCCCAAATTTGATGGTTTACTATCCCTATGGATCCAAACACTGTCTGAGAAGGTACTTAAGCCTCCAAATCATAGTAAATTATACCCCAAACACTTCCTAAGAAGGTACTTGGACCCATAGGGTATCATCTTTCCCATTAAAATGAACAAATTTGGGGTCATTTTCATACACACCCTAAGAAATCTAAGAATGTGTGGGGTGGGTCTGACAAGACTCACCCGCAACCATGGGTCAGAGATGGCCAAAGGGGTGCCTTTCAACAGAAGCCCTAATCATCCATGCCGACAACTACCGGCAGCATAAAGATCAAGCTAGGATCCTCTGAAATACAGCGTAATACTACATAATACTACAATACAGTACTACATAATTCATAATACTACATTTGCCATGGCAACATTCTTGTTTTGGGTGGAATTTTCAGCGGTCATCCAAAAATACCACAGGTCATATCCTGCACAGAAGCTGGCCTGAAAGGTCAGTGATGGCCTTGTCTGTGGAGTATGTGGCACTCCATATCACCTCCTCACGGCTTGGCTTTGCGACATGAATTTTCTGTGCAGCCAGCAGCCATGGCAGCTATGACAAGGTACATCAAGGTAGCAAAATTACTTGTGTTTTTGAAGCTATGAAACATAGAACATAGTTTCAGCACCCAGAGCTGGAACACCCATGGATCCATGACAATGCGACGCTTCAGCCCCAAGCAATACATTGATATATTGGAACACTTTGCGGGCAAGGACCATCCTCAGAATGGGCATCTTCATCTCTTGAGTTCCCCCCGCTGTGGGGTAGCCTGATGTTTTTACAGAATCAAATTGCTGTGAAAAGGTCCTGCACTTAGTGTTTTACACATTGTATCATCTTGTTGCGAGTTGAACTGGTTGGTGGTTTCAACCCCTCTGAAAAATATTAGTCAGTTGGGATTATTTTTCCCAATATTTGGAAAAACATGTTGGGATTATTCTTCCCAATATATGGACAAAATAAAACATGTTCCAAACCACCAACCAGGTATGTTATCTTGCATTGGAGATATATTCCCGCTTTGACCATCTTTGCTTCGTTTTATGCAACATGTCTTTGTTGATCGAAACCACCAACTGGGTTTGTCTGAAAAATCACGGGGACCCTAAATTCGATGGTTCATGACCAAAATTGCCACAAGTGGCTGCCCATACCGCGAAACTGAGACACATCCATATTCTCATATTGATGGCGAAAAATTCCCCGTTGTATCCCTATAAAATCCAATGAACAGAATCCATGTGTTGGTTTATTTCCCACTACATTGCCCTTTAACAAAAACAACCAAAAATCACGGAAAAATGAGTTGATCCACCCTGAACCTTTGGGGTGGTTGGCATTTTGACCTGGTATCCACATGTCGCCACCCACCGGTGACTCACCCAGCTCCTTTTCGCCCTTGCCGTCTCGACCCAGATCTGTGAGCTCAACACTCACATTCCTCGGGGCCGATCTAAATTAACATAGACCCTGGCAGTCATCGGGGCAGATTAGTTACCACTTCAAACGTGCGATTTTCAGGGTCTGTGTCTGTTAATTTACCAGAGGGTAACTACAAGATATATGATATGGGGCTATTGACCATTATGTGGTTTCCGAACGGAAATCCGCTTTTTCCACTGGATCGGGGATCCGTTGAAGATGTTTGGCCATTTTTGAGGGCCCTGCCAGGTATCGAAAAAATGGTCATTCCATTCATCTAACTGGGGATATTCCATTTATAACTAAGGTAATACTAAGGTGGCAATATGGTTGCTACCATCGAACTGGGATGCAACCCCATCAGCTACCAATAGCGACGGAATTTTCTTCGCCCAGTGCGCCTGATAACCAAAAAGAATATGGCGGTCGACAACAAGTAATGGTTACCATATGATCACATCATAATCGATATACCCTCTGGTAATTTAACATAGCTATTGAAAATTGCCATTTATAGTGGATTTTCCAATTAAAAATTGTAATTTTCCATAGTTATGTTAGTTTACCAGAGGGTAAATATAACCAAACAAGAAAACAATACATAATACCAACAGAGGACATTGTCAACAAGAAACGACCATATGGGCGCGTTTCGTCATCTCACCATCATGGGATTCTCCCACATCTTCCCCAAGATTTTCTCAGATATCCCCGGCCCCAGCTGCCCAGCTGCTTCACGGGATAGCGAAATTGAATGGAGGGATGGTCATCGTCGGCCAGTGGTCTGGGCCGGGCCCCAGCCCTGCCACAGAAGAACCTGGTGAAACCAAGAGGTATGTGTGTTTTACATATATGTGTCTCTAGCATATCTATATTCCAATACCATTTTACTGTTTTTGTCTTTCATGTAATATATGTATATTTATGCAATAAATATCTATAAATGCTAGTTATTGGAGTTATAAACAACTTAGCCAACTGTGGGGCACCATGGTGCAGTCTTTTAGACACAACTGGGTTGGAAATCTCTAGGCGTAACTTCAGTCGATTTAACTGTCAATGGATAGAACAAATGAGCAGCAACTAGAAGTGACAAAACACGGGGCCAGCATGCTCTGTCTTAAATATGTGACTATAGATCATGAACAAGAAGCCCAACAATCGAAGATGGGACTCTGTAATTTATATACATAATTAATAAAAATTATAGAAATGGTGTTTTGCCACCTACTGGTAGAAAATAATTTTGTATATCCTCTCATTGTAGGGTATATAGCCTATATAGCCCTCCTTAACATTGACCATAGGATCTACAGCCCAACACTGGATGTCCTTGGATCAAATCATCATCGCAATGTCCAGGTTGTGAGAGTTGGAGATCCAATCTGGTTGGTGGTATACCTACCCCTCTGAAAAAATATGAGTTCGTCAGTTGGGATGATGATTCCCAATATATGGAAAATAAAATTAATGTTCCAAACCACCAACCAGCAATCACATCTGGAAGCGACCAGAAACACTAGGAAATTGATGAATGGACATGATATGCTTGGACATATCCAATTTGTGGCACGACAGAGTCACTCACTCGCAAGCAAGGAACCGTAACAGTATTCTAAAAGAATGACACAGTTCATGAATATACATCATTAAACATTACAATGCTCGGTAAAAATTGCCTTCCCATGCTTTTCCAATGAAAAAACAACAACTCAGCATTTACTGCACAATGCTTTCGGGAGCAGATTCTGCAGGGCGTCCATATGTGTGAGCTTGAATACACCTGGGTGGGCCTACAGAGGTCTCCATATATCCATTGATTGAAAATCAGCAGCGTTCTCAGCCCAATTTGTTTGGGAATATTAGGTCTTGCCCATACAGGAAGGCTCCCCACAGTTGTGATTTGGATTATAAACCCATTCAACTCTCAATATATCAACCATAAATCCTGCGCCGTCTATACCCTACAGCACTCCCCAAAAAGATAGAAACGTGCTTCCAGGATGTTCTAGATGATATATTTACTTCATATTCCCAAGTTTTCCACTTTTCTATCTATGTTCGGCTTCTTACCTATCGCCCATAGCCCGCCATCCCGCGCCAGCAGGGCACTTTGGAAAGCGTGAGTTCTTCATGGCAAGGTTGATTCCCATGATGTCGTTCTGCGGCCGATTCACGGAACAGGAAATCCCATGGGACATCCTTAACTGATTGGACTTTCCCTCCCCAAAATCGGGGAATTACCCAAAAAAAATGCCGAGAAATGACATGCAACATACTACAAACATATGGTAGAACAGGAAAGCAGGGTGATTCAAGCAGCTTAAGCATCAGGATGAAACCAGTATAATGACGGGACCCGGTCCACACCGGTCCAGTGCTCACTTGCCATACCACATCATAATTATAGTACATATAATTACCACTTACATGGTAATCCACTTTTTCGTGAATTGGACATGTGATTGTGGGAAGCGGCCGCAGGAAATGAGTCTCTCACACTCACAGGCTTTGGGGTGGGCAGGGTTGGAGCAGCCTCACTATTTTAAATCTGCAACTACACAAATGCCAGCATTCATGCTACAAATGCATGAGCTGATCCTGCACTTCAGAACTATCGCCACCAGCATCTGGATCGCCCCAGGTCACAACTGATCCGTCTGCCACAATCGCAGCAAATGCGCCCTGTGTGGCCTGAACCTGCTGCACATTCTTGAGCTGATGTTGGACTTTAGAGCTGTCGCCACCGAACGCTGACGCGCCCCATGAAATAACTGATCCGTCCGCCAAAGTTGCGGCAAATGCACCTTGTGTGGACCGAACCTGCTGCACATTCCTGAGCTGATGTTGGACTTTGGAGCTGTCCCCGCCAAATACTGGCCCACCCCAGGTAACAACCGATCCCTCTGCCAAGATCGCAGCAAATGCAACAGCTGTGGCTTCAAGCTGTTGCACATTCCCAAGCTGGGATTGCACGGCTGAACTGTCACCACCATATTCTTGACCACCCCACGTAAGAACGGATCCATCTGCCAGGATCGCAGCAAATGCACCTTGTGTGGCTTGAATTCGCTGCACACTGTGGAGCTGATGTTGAATCTGAGAGCTGTCGCCGCCAAATGTTGCCTTGCCCCAGGTAATGACCGAGCCATTTTCCAAGATGGCAGCAAATGCGCCGACTGTGGCTTGAACCTGCTGCGCCCGTAGGAGTTGATCTTCCAGCTGAGAGCTATTGCCACCAGCTTCTGGATCACCCCATGTCACGACCGATCCATCGACGTGCATTGAAGCGAAGGCACCAGCCGTGGCTTGAACCTGCTGTGCAGTTCCGAGGCGATTTTGGATTTCAATGCTACCCGGGTTACCCCATTCTGGAATGCCCCAGGTAACAACCGATCTATCTGCCAAGATCGCAGCAAATGCTACAACTGTGGCTAGGACCTTCTGTACGTTCCTGATTCGATCTTGCACCGCAGAGCTATCACCACCAGAATCTGGATTCCCCCACGTGACAAGTGATCCATCTGCCAGTATCGCAGCAAATGCTCCACCGAGGATGAAATCGTTGACCGCTTTGAACATGGCCGTCCCCTGAACTGTCTGCACTCCTCGGAGATCTTTCACTGCAGAGCTGTCCCCACCAAACTTTGGATTTCCCCAAGTAATGATCCTGTTACCACCAGAGCACCACAACGCAAAGGCTGCGGAGGTTGCTGTCACTTTGGTTTGACAAACGATTGCAGAGAGATGATCTCCATTTTGGAGCCCGACAGCTTGCAGAGATTCCAATGGATCCGTCAGGACGTCTCCTTTGGCAGTGACAAGCCTCAGGAAGCCTTGTGCGAAAGATTTCTGGGCCAGAATTCGCAAGTCCCCTACTTTGGAGGACTGTGGGAGTGACAGCTTCTCACAGCGACTACTGGGTAAAAACACTTTGACATGAAGCATCCCGTAGAACAAAAGGTGGTCTCTGGTGGATCTCCACTTTTAAAAAACCAAAACATCTCGAGCCCATGGCAAAGTCCAGAAAATGCCGGGTGCCCCCTGTCCATGTCCAGAAAATGTGTAAGATCTTAGCAGCTTGGCTGTTTCAATGGTCTTCAGAATCCAGATGGTGTTGGAAGAGTCTTACAACAGTACTTGGGGTTGCAGTTCCCCATCAGAAGTGGTATATGGTCATCATCAGTATTGGACACGATAGGATTTGGCTGCCAACTTATGGTAAACTTTACCCCTAGTAGCCATCAGAATTCCCACCAGCTCTCACCTTATAGAGAAGTCACAACTTGGGTGTCCAGAGAACCACATCTATTGATCAAAGAAAACATTCTCTGGGCAATGATACGAGAAATTAAGTTTAATTAGTCTTCATGTTGGATGATGTTTTAAAATTTTTAAGCATCTTTGGTTGGTTTCAACACACTGAAAATTCCTATGGTTTCAAGCAGAAACACCTCCAGGGTTGAACATAAGAAATGTGGCTGAAAGCAGCAATCAAAATAACTCACAAAGCTGTTTCAAAACCGCAACAAAGTAAAACAACGGATAATGTTTGGAGATATCCATATATAATAGATCCATGTCATTATGTATCCATATGTTTCCAAACATGATGTGATTTGATTCTGATACCACGAGTTATCATTATCATAATTCATAATATAATTGCTATTGTAGTATTATCAGTTATACAAAATGACTATCTATTATCTACTATAATGATATCTATAATCATGACAAGTTTAATGTAATCCCATATGATCCACGTCTGGAATATTTACTAACATTTGCCCTAATAATCACCCAAATGTATATAGGTAAAGATGCCATACATGGAGCATATGGGTATACTAACATTAACCATGATTTTTCATGTTCGAGATGGTGGAAAGGGACCTGCCAGTGGCTATTGAGGCCGATGGATTCGCCCAGCTGCCGAATCCTTGGTGCGTCTGAAATTTTCGCTGCACCAAGGGCACTTCGGAGACCAACCACGGTGGCGGATATCTAGAACATAACCGGGCTTTATGCTAGGTATAATTATATATATATATATATAAATAATTATATATAGATAATGATATATAGATATATATATATATATAATTATACGTGTATATATATTTATAATTATAATCAATTATATATATATATAGGTAATGGGCTTAAACATGCTTAAACATGCTTAAACACTTTTGAACCATTGAGTTATTCCAATACTACTGGATTGGTTTATCCCTTCTTAGAATAGCTTCGCAAGTTGAACAAATCGCCTCATCAGATTTCTGGGTATAGCTATGGGATGAAGCAGTCAGAATCTATCACTGCTATCAAGAAAAACAAAACAAAGGTGATGTAAAAGTATATGTTAAAAATAAGTAATGTTCTTCAACTGTGAAGTTTAACTTTAGTTTTTTTCTGAGATTTCCGCCTTTTACCAACAAATAAACAAGGCTTTGCTCGTGCAATCCTGTTAGTTGGCTAGCAAGGGTGGCCAAAGGCAATTTCTCAGCAGAACTGAATCCGACTATCATTGGAACAGCACCAAAATTAAACTTGGCAGCAAAGTGAGTGAAAAAGATTGAAAAACTACCATCTGGTTATGACTAACAGTTCGCCATGGAAAGATCCTCCATGCTTTTAAGTTCGGTAAACCCAGGTAAACCATCTATTTCGATTAGGGCCATGGCTTAACCATGGCAAACTCTTAGTCATAACCAGATGGTTTTCTCCTGTGCAAATAGGAGAAAGTCAAATCTTGACTGCAGTTGTTTTCAGATTGAACCCAAATTTCAATGGGCAAAACAGGGCAAATGTATGCAAATGTCACGGGATAAAAATGCGTTATTCTGGTTGGTGGTTTCAACCTACTCCTCTGAAAAATATGAACGTCAAATGGGATTAGTGTTCCCAATATATGGAAACATATAAACTGTTCCAAACCACCAGCCAGTATTTATGTCATAGATGTGTATGTCAATGTCAACCTGCACCCCAACGGACCGTTGCCTTGGAGGGTTTAACCTCTAAAGTGTTGGATTTCGCAGTTTCCGTGGCGTACATACCCTATTTTAGGTGGCTGAAGCAGTGACTAATACCCACCTCAGACTAGTTAGTAGACGAACTGTTCCCTCAAACTAATCAATATCAATGAACTATACACCTCAATAAAGCTAACGTCTAAAAGCAAACAAATAAAGCTGTTTGTTGAAACCTATGATAATCCAACACAGATCTTAATCAAATTGTCCATGTAACATCTCCAGCGACACTGCTTCCATTAGAATTGACGGGACTTTGGGACAGGGGTTGGGTCGCAACTGACAACGAAATCTTGGGGTACCCTATGTTCAAAAAGAAACATATTTCAATGCCCTGTCGCAGCGTACTGAATATGGGTGTCCAGATCTCAACACCAAACAATTCCTATGGGTTTACAGCCAAAGTCTGATTGTTCATGAGATAATCAACATCGATCACTACACTAAAATTGCTAGTTTATGAATATATTCCCTATTTTTGGGAAACGATTTCCCCATAACTTGTTGGAGTTTCATCCAATGAGACACCCAAAAATCAAATCCAATCACGTAAATGCGCCATAAATCCCATGTGTGTCTAATTCGACTGTATCATGAAGGGGTTAAGAACCATTATAACTTATAACCATTAGTAACTGTTGATTATTAAGCATGAGAACTGCATCCCCAAGCAGTCTCAATCATAAACAATTGATAACCAATATCAAACATTATCATTGATAATTAACCATTATCAATAATCATAAACAACATCAGTGATTGTGGAACAAATAAGCAGTACTAATCATTCATAACCATTATCAAAAAATAACAAGTGATAACCACGATGAACCAGTATTAAATAGTATAAATTATTGATAATGCAATAATAATTAATCATCATGAATTGTTATTAATAACCATAATTGATAATGTCAAAATCACAAATCATTGATAACTGATAACCCTTAATAGCCATTAATCATCATGAATCATCATTACCCCAAGCATCTCCAAGCCTTGCCATTTCGTAAGGACGGACGCAAGGCTTGGGGCCCGGACATGGGAAGCAGGACCACCCTGGATGCACCTGCGCCAGCTGTGCCACCTGCGCATCCAGGGCGCCACCATGGCACTTCACGCGGAGGTTTTTGTGGTGATTTGTGGCGATTTTATGAGGATGTTGTGGGAATTGTTACAAGGAGTTCATGTATATATGAATATTGTTATGGGAATTTCAATGAATTTCATGTATATTAGTGAGGATTTTATGGGACTGTATGAGGATATACTATGATATACTGAGATGTAACCAAAAATTCTCTGCATTTTTACTCACTAGAACATAATTCACCAACGTCAATCCAAGTCCTATCATTCCAGTGATGTCGCAGGCCGCGGCCGTTATAATTTATCCAAATGAATGACATGTTTTTTTTTGCAGCAAAATATAGGATTTTGGCATATGAATGTATAATAATATATACAAATGAATGATATTTTTCTCCACATCGCCATAGCTTAGGAGCAGAATTGTTGGACTTGAGTCTCCACTCCTGCCGTCCTGTATTCTCTCTTTCAATGGGCATGGGTCAAAATTGGGTATCCCCCCCCTTTACTGTATCGGGGGCCCCGGCACCTTCAGTCTCAGCCTCCATCTCCACCTTGACGCCTGTGTCACCTGCGTCACGCAGGGTGCTGCATGGTTTCTACTGATCTGACAGGGTAGAAGTCAAAAGGGTGCAAAAGTCATGATTTATGATTATCTACCAACCATGATGGTTTATAATGTTTATAATAGCAAAAATAAACGGTTGTTTTATTTTTTGGGTGGTAAAGAAGTTCCCCCTCAAATCAATCAGGCCTTCTGAAAGGAGCATCCATCCTCATCAACCACATTTGAGCGGCTTGCCAAACCATGCCAAACCCCTATTGTCCATACATCATCATTCTCAACTGATTCAGCGCTAGCGGATATATGCACCGCAAAAATCTCGACATGAACCATAAACTGTCCATCCATCGAATTTAACCTTTCCCAACACATGTCCTAGAGGACCACATCCCAGATTCATCGATGGCAATTCTGCAAAAAAACATGGTGAAAAGGATGACAGAGATCATCGTACCTGCTGGGTCGCTTGGGCAGCATCTACACCTCTAACATCACACCAGCCTTTGTAAGTTAAACAAACTCCTGATTTATTTCCCCTCATGATTGAAAACATGTAATTCATTGTCATTCATGCCGACAATTTTTTGGTTAAATCACCCCCATGCCACAATGAATTGTTGAATGATTCTGTTCACTCATTGCGAATGTATTAGACCACTATGATTACCCAGTACTCAAACGTGGCAATGGAAAGGGTTCAATGAGTTCAATGGGAAAATCATCTATCGCCCTGTATGATTCATTGAACCCTGCACAACTACTTGGTGTTATTAATTAACCCATCTCAAATCTATCGATCGTTTGCCATCCCAAGTATACTTCGAATGGATCGAACAGTAACAAAAAATCGCCGAAACAGGTTGAAAACACTTATATATTATTGCCATGACCATATATTGTTTCTTGGCAAAAACATTCAGCAAAAACTATGTTCTCCCTTCCCCCCCATCATTTTCCATCCCTTTCCCACCTTGATCTTCGCCATCAGCACCTTCACCACCATCTTCGTCACCGTTGTCACCGTTGTCACCGTTGTCACCGCCGTTGTCGCCGTTTTTGCCACCGGAGCTCCCTGACTTCGCGCGGCGCCCAGATGCCGCCGCGCTGCCGGTGGAGCTGCTGGAGCTGGCCCAGCTGGCGCCGGAGGCGTCTTGGTCCTTGGCGTCTTGGGAAATCATGGAAGCCATGGCCATGTTATGCCATGTCCATTAGGACCTTAGGTGACCTTAGGTGTTAACGACCATAATCATTCACCTTGTATATATATATACATATATATATATGGTCCCGTGTCCCGGGTTCCCCCCCCCCCCCCCCCCCCCCCCCCATGGGATGGGGGGGGGGTATGATGCCCCTGTGGTGGTGTATATACATACATACATACCTACATACCTACCTACCTACCTACCTAC
>Ga0126342_10007807_pt1 | contig 19147 bp, 18 predicted proteins | sample Cyp1metagenome_FD_92528 | JGI IMG/M metagenome (GOLD analysis project Ga0126342, IMG submission 92528) | Coral microbial communities from Lord Howe Island, Old Settlement Bay, Australia - Cyphastrea 1 metagenome | ecosystem: Host-associated > Invertebrates > Cnidaria > Coral ... | reverse complement strand
TGAGGTCCGGCAGTGCCCACTGCGATCTGGAAGTCGCGGTTGAGGTCCGGCAGTGCCCACTGCGATCTGGAAGTCGCGGTTGAGGTCCGGCAGTGCCCACTGCGATCTGGAAGTCGCGGTTGAAGTCCGGCAGTGCCCACTGGGATCTGGACTGCGAGGAGGAGGACGAGGAGGAGATGGAGGAGGAGGCGGAGGGGTGGGGAAAAAATGTTTGAAACCACCAACCAGTCATCATCTTCATCATCAGCATCAGGGGATGGGTCAATACTTCATCACCAGATCTCGATGGATGAACAAATCTTGGAATGACATAGACCCGACTAAACCGCCATTTTTATACAAACCAACAATCCAACATATACCAACCATATGGAGGTGTCCAATCCAGGTACCCCAAAAACATCATCCATGGGTCAATAGGATTTTCAATGAGGTAAACCATCCAACTAATGGATACTATTTCCATGGCTATGGAAACCACACAGATACCGTAACCAATGCTTCCATGTTTGCCCCTTCGCATCACCGGCACCTGGGGTACCGTTGTACTTGTAGACGAAGAGCTCGTAGTAGCCCGCAAAGGCAACGATCTGCGCCCAGCCGTTGCCTGGCACCTGATGACAATTCATGAGGAAAACTGGGATGTTATTACATAAAAACATTGATATGGCTTTTGATATATTCTGGTATAAGAATCATTAGTTTTATATAGTTGTATATAGTTTTATATAAACATATTATAATAGCTATGTAATCATTGATATAGTTATGTATCTTTTCATCCTGATATAATTGTGAGGTATAACGGCTATTATTATATCTATGGGTAAATACTGGCTATCATCTGGGAAGAACTGATCTAAAACAACATCCTGATATGATTTTGGGGTAAATATATGTAAATATTTGATATCGAAATCATCCACATCTTCTCTTCATTTATGTAACAATGGAATATATGTAATTGGGGTAAACTAACAGAGATGTGGAAGACCAGTCGGGAAAGCCAGTTGGAAGATGATCTGCAAATGGTGGAGTTTTCCTCATCAAACTGTTCGTTTACGAGGGCAACCGGGATCGTAAAACATGTAATTGTGTTCGATATTGCACAATGACATGGACAGTAATGGTATACGTCTGGGAAAAATAATTGGGATTTATATCATGCTGGGATAGAAATAGAATAGTGTATGTATCATGGTCAACTTCGGAATTGATGGGGTGAGCTCATCCATCCCAAAGTGAACACAAAAAAAAGGTACCAACACATCCCTATTCATGGTGGTACCCTTTACCATGGCGTGTATGTTTCCTACTTTCGACCTTTTGACCATGGCACAGATAATGAATCACAGCACACACTTTATACAGGCTTATAATTCAGTCAGATATAAATTGGGCATTCAATGTTGCTGACACCTGCTTGACTTATCGCATTTCCGTAGGTCTTTGGCTCTTTGGGTGATTCTTGTTATCAATGAAAGAACTAGTTGAACCATTGGTGGCTACCCACATTTCATTCGTCACTCCCATTCGGCCGAGGAGTGCCAGCATTCCTTGGCGATTGGTGTAGTCTGGAGATGCCACCAACTGATCTGCCATGGAGATCATGTCTGTCAACCCTGGATCAATAAACCCTTAGGCCTTAGGCTGCTTAATTGGGGGGGACCATTTAAGTATTGGATGAAATGACTATTGGAGGAGTACTCACTAATTTCTTTAAACCATGGTTTATTCATCCGGGGTTGACATTACTCACTTTCCACTGCTGCTCAATCAAGAACGCCGAACGTCCGTGGAGTCCAATCGAACCATGAGCTCCTGTGACCTTCCAACTTCCCGCGGCTTTGCTGTCCAAGATTCATGAAATTTGCGCGCCACACACTTCAACATGGTAATAATTGAAAACAAATTACGTAAAAGTGTTTGAATTGGTCATGATAGGTCCTTTTTTGCATGGTTCCAAATGCATCATGGTGCTTTGCTATGGTCAAAATACAGGAAGGGCCACCCAAAACGATAGGTTTTAGTCGATTGGTTTGTTGCAGAAGCAAACTGTATAGGAATTGTGCTGGATATATGTGTATATATATATATATATATAAATTGATGGGTTAAGATACACCGACTTACATAACCGGGGGCGGTCTTCTTGCACCAAGTATCATAGTATCAAGATTGAAGTAACTCATGTCCTGAGTAAAATACAATACCTGGGCCTGGATACTTTTAGTTGACTGTTGTTTCAACATATGTGAACATACTCAATATGTATATGTATATAATAATATAGATAATGTTATAGTATATACATAATTTCGTGCCTGGGCCCAAGGGTATGCAAACATGACACATCTCATTTCTATATTTCTATAGTATGATCCATGATTGTTCAACTCAATTGACAATTGTTTCTAAGAAGGATCTCCGGAATGGATATGGTCTCAGATACCCATGATTAAGGGAGCAGGTGTATACTCAGGCTTTTGATGGACCATGAACAATTTTTAGAAATCACAGCCGCAAATAGAGTAGTTGCCGCCATGATTATGCAATTCCCTTGACACGGCTCGGGTGTTCAGGCCTTTACTTTGGAAAATAACACTGCCATGTCACAAGGATGACGTGCGCCCTAAGACCATTATCATATCAATTGTTCACCCATCTTGGATACAAATCCCTTGGATACCAGAAAACCAATGCCCTGAAGCAACCAATGAAACAATAGCTGGGAGGAGAGGAAGTGTTAATTCAGAACACGGGCTGAGTTGACCACCCCAAAATTCCAGGTCAAGGCTGGTAAAGACTGGTGCGTTTTCAACCAGTTCGCCTGACTTACTGTAAAGAGTGGATGTAGCTGTAGCCCATGTTCCGAAATGCAGGTAAATTGCCTGCCCGCATCTTATCATTCCCAATCTTGCGTACCCTGCATGTGTGATTTGATTTAACCATCTCAGTATATAATAATCTCAACTTACTGCAAAAGACTAAAGAACACAAGTATCAATATCAATCCACTTGGTTTTCCTAGACTATATCATCCTCCAAGATTCGGATTATATAACATCATATATCCCACTCGTATCATACCCCTTATTTAAAAAAAAAAAACTATATATCTCCCGTACCATGGTTGGTGAACGCAAGGTTTAACCGCCGTTATCTTATCTCATTCGACTATATTGGTTGGGTAGTAGGGTGTCCCATCAATCCCCCAACATAACTAATGTATCATCCCCATTAATGTTTGATGCTTCAATCCCATAAATCCCATAGCTAAATCCCAAGTAAATCCCAACTAATCTACAATCATCAACCAACAGGGGTGTTGATTTATGTACAGTACATGCTCTAATTGGAAATTGAATAAATTCCACCAACATCATAATAATATACTTATTTATGTATATAATATTATATAATCATAATATCATAAATATCATAGATAGGCTGATTTCTCACTATAATATGATAGGCTTTGATAGGTATTGATCCAATAAATCCACCAACAGGGGTTGGTGGAACTTTGCCATGAAATGCCAATTACTACAGACATAATATGGGATAACGATGGGATATTAAACATTATGCTATCCCATTACTATCCCATCATCCCATGATCTGATTCCTCAAATGTCGCTTGTTGCACCTTGCTGATGGCGGCCAAACCATTTGGCACGTCTGAGAATTTCAATCCCATGGATGGGGAGAGGTATCCTGCCGCAGCGGTGGGCTGATGACACGCTGCTGATATAAATTGTTGGCACCTAATGTCTGTTGATCTTGATTGCACAAAATGTATCAAAATGTAGTGAATTCGCTGTTGACATGTACAACTGCAACTTTCGCACAGGATGTCTGTCATCCGTAGCCTCTGTCACAAGTGAAGGCCAGGAGCGGCCCAAAACAATCATCAGTTCATAAAACGGATGAATTTGAGGCTTCCTGTCTCAGAAAGAGACAAACTACTGACTGATGTTTTTAAACATGCCCAAACATATCATTCCCAGTAAATCCCTTTCTGTTTTGTCCGCTTGTCTAACAAGGAAAATACAGCATTCAAAGCTTCCAATTCCACTACACAAGCATGTTTTAAACTAGCAATACCTTACAGTGTCATAAGCAACGGCTATTGCTATGATAAGTATGGTTTATGTAATGTTCACCTTCTTTTCATTGAACCTCACAATTCCTCTTCACTTACCTCAACTCCCCAGAAATCATCAAACAAGTGTCTAGTCGAGGCGCCTAAAGTTTTGGAAGCAACCAGGGTGCCAAAAGATTTGATGGACAGGGTTGATGATGGGATGGCCCTCAGTTCGTTGCAATGGGCAACGGTTGATCGCTTCCAGATGACTGCTCCATCTCCAGCGAAACCGATTTTTGGTGGCTGGAAACCACAAACAGATGGACTGGCCTGACCTCCTATTGAAATTAGCAAGTGGGCTGTAATCTCATGCATGTGGTATATACTATATATATATAAATATGTGAATATACATAAAAAGGAGTATATGTATACAATATTTATAAATATGATACCAAACAACTTTCTGTCCATTTACTAGCTTCAGGGATCATTCGAGTACTTCTCGCTGAAAACTCTCCTCCGAAACCCCACATCGAACCTGGCCATTTGAAGTACTCAGGAACAATGTAACCTCAGATTGCAAGGCAACCCATGCTTCAAGAAAAATACCGGAGATATTTTGGAATGGTCATCCAACATCATCCAACCTTTCTTGGGAATCCTTGTGGGCGGCGGTTTATGAACAACACAAACGTCTGGTTGCTTTGCCATGCCCGATGCCCATTAGGCGCAACATAGGCCAACTTCCGTTCGAATCAAGGAGGCTCTGCAAAATCTGCAAATGCCCGCGGCACAGTGGTGAATACTGCCAAATAACATCAAATGGCTATGGATCAATACCTATTAATACCATTTTTAGTGGGATGAACATCCATTTACCAGCTATTTTGGGGTTCACCAGGGGTACAAGGTTTTGACACACTGCCAAATAACAACAAACAACAATTTGCCTAAGAAACGGTAACCAGACTGTAGACAAATGAAACTAGAAAATGAGACACCATCCCGATTTGTACTCAATAATCTAGAAAGGTGAAAGGAGAGGCCCTTTCTAGCAGGAACATGGAGCAGTCTATGTGGATTGGATGTTGAATCTTGACCCTCCGGTGTCCTCATGGCTCAATCCCAACTGCAAGTGACAAAAGGATCAAAACAGTAACGTAAAAGGAAAGAAATGGGCATAACATTGGCAGAATCATAATGACTCTAATTAATATATCCCATTAGAACATCAGTGGATTAATTATTATCCCATTAAAATATTAATCCCATTTCGATCTTGTGAAGGCCAACCCAAACTGCCAGACCCAGTGGAGCAACCCATGGTGGCATACATCGCCACCCGGCCGTGCTTGATTTCCGTCTCCCGGCGGCGCTTGAAGGTGGTAATGTCGCCTTGGGGGGGTAAGAAACCATTGAAAAAAACAACGCCTTTTTTTTGAACATACAAAACATATGTATATACAATGTATATATGTATATAAATATGTATGTATAATGTGTATGTATATATATATATATTTATAATACACGTATATATATATATATAATATATATATATATGTGATAGAACAGATATCATGCATCAAAAAACAATATGAGAAGTGGGTGTAATCGGGTTAGCAACAAACATGAGAAGAAATTGCGTTTGACCAACAAAAATGATGAGAAATTGGGCTTGACCAAGAAAGAATGGCAGCAGAAACACACCCACATCGAGACACAACCCGAACATACCCACATACTCTGGTAATTTAACATAGCTATGGAAGACATGGCCCGTTTAGTTCAAGGATTAACCTATTAAACATGGTGGCTTTCAATAGCTAATGTTAAATTACCAGAGAGTAAACTTCATTTTACCCCCGAAACTTGACTGAATCCGTGGCCGTGCACTGAAAGTTGTCGATAGCAAAGTAACTTATCCGTAGACCCTCCGTTTGTAACCTTTAAAAAATGGGTGACAGTCTAGTATATTGTCATGTTTCTCTAGGTACTTGGGTCTAGGTCACTATTCAATTACAGATTTTACTAGGAGTTTACTTCTCTATAGAATAGTGACTATCCTTTTGGGGATGACTCTAAATTTTGAGGTTACTGTTTCAACGCTTTCATGGGTGAACGATGTTGCCACACATTGCCACCCATGCCGACCATTTGGCCATGAGACCATCACGAGTGTAGCCCACTGGGTCCTGAGTCAGAATTTCCCTTTTGGCCTTTCCTGGTGGTTGAGCCACCTAAAAAAACACCCTGTGGATCACCATTTGGTGGAAATAATCATAAATGGGATCCCCACCATGTTTATTGGTTTATGTTTTGAAACCAGTGTTTATATGGTTTATAAACCAATTTTTTGAGGAAAACCAGTGAAACCACGAGCCAGTTTTGGGATCCCCAGTGTTTTTTGGACCACCATGGACCCCTTTGAAACAAACATTGACACTGGAAAACCAAATCCAATGTGATCCAAGACACCCAGAAACCCACCGGAGCCTGGACACCCAGCTCCTCCTGGAGAGCAAGATATTGAGAGCAAAACACCAAGTTCCAACTGTGGATACCTTATTTGTTTAAATATAGCAATATATTTCAAAACATCTTCCACACCTATTTTTGGCGGCTGCATGTTTATTGGTTGTTTTCCATATGCACACCACATTTTGGTGTTTCTGTTGTGTTTGTTTGTGCCTTGCCTGCAGGCAGGACCCATGCATGTGTGCAAATTGCTTTCAATGCTCCAGGCATAGTGCTCTCAATGTTTTTCAATACACAATGCATTTCTCACTGCTTTCCATGGGCAGAAATATAGTGATGAAACCAACACATGTCTGAGTAGACCTTTCTAGATGGATGTTCCAACCCATCCAAGGTTTCTGTTGATTCTTGTTGATCGAACATCCCACTATTTGACCGTCCGCATGATGTTCACCACGCGAGAAGTGTGACAATTCGTCTTTGGGGATCCTATGTTCTGTTAATATGTGGATATGGTTGGCACCAAAGCACTTCAACCAGATTGGTGACTGTACCCTGTTACTACAAAACAACGAACATTGTATTGCTAGTCCATGTGATAACAAACACAGTGTATGTGTATTAATGTGGGTAATACAATAATAAACCATCCCCCAAATCACTATTTTTTATAGGTTATGACATTGTTTTATCCACATTATTATATACTATATGTTTTCCTGATAAAGCCAGTCTGTTCGGCCCCCAAGTGAAGACACGGAGCTTGCCGGAGTTCACCACTTTTGTGCATATCCGTCAGAAACAACATGTCCACCATTAATTTGTACGAGCAGAACGAATTAAAGTTTGCATATTTTGTCTGTAGCATGTATTATGTAGTTTAATTAAACTATGTTCATATATATATATGATGATGATGATGATGATGATGATGATGATGATGATGATGATGATGATGATGATGATGATTTTGGTTCTGATTCTACATACATTGATCTATAATATAGATATATCAATACGTGTATATATGATTATATATGTATATACATTATAATTTAAAAGGTCAGGTATATACACGTATATCTATATCTACAGACTATACGCCAACTTGGCACTTCAGGTCCTCCGCCCAGCTGCTACGGATGCGCCTCAAAGGCTCGTAGAGGCGAGTCGGCGTAGTTGGCCCAGTCGCCCCAGGCGCTGCCGGTCAAGCCGTCCTGGTAGAACATGCCTTGGTGCTTCGATAGGTGACATTAATGACCCCCATCCCTATGCTATAAAGCTACCATAAAAGAGGATATTTGAGGATGGTAAACAATGGTAAACATACCATATCATAAAAATCATAAAAAAAGGTACATGGCGATTTTAGGGATGATCTATAGGACTTCCCTTAGTACGTAGATCATAAATGGGACGGATATATTGTGAGTAAATGGGCTATTGATGTAGATGTTTGAAGTACTTTATGGTGATTGAACCAGGAAGTGGGATTTTATAATGATGAAACCAACAATTTTATGCGCATTGGGATTTGTGGGTTAGAGTTAGAGTTAGAGGTTATCGATGGGAATCATACATATATATATATATGTATATATATATATATTATGATATAATGGGATATAATGGGTTTGTGTTTGTGTTGGTTTATCTATTGAATCACATATATATATATATTATAGTATACCTATTAATCATGTTGTAACGACCCGTAAGGCTCTCCCTTGGGGTATCGTGCACATGATGCGCTCACTGTCCGAGTGTTGGTGTGTAACACCCCGCTGTGCAGCTGAGGTGTCCACAATAACAATAACAATAAGCATAGGGGATTGAGCCAGGAAACGTCTAGGAGGAAAAACAATACCCAACCAATCTTAGGTCGGAAAGGGATTTGTCGTGTGGATCATGAAAATGTTTGTGGGCCAGCGAATGGTTGGCCAATGAATTTAAACGGGTAAGCTGCACTCCATCTGACCCTGCCAGCTTTTTCCTGCCTTGAGTTGAGGGTGATGGGCGGTTCTCAGGGTCCATGAGTTGAGGGGAATGTTGAGTTTAGAGTGTTGAATGATCTGCTATGATTATGGGATATTATGGGTATGGGTCAAGGTCAAGACCTTGCTACCCTAAAGTGAGTCTCTAGCCCGATGAGGGCGTCAAACATCAAAGAACGTCCACAAATGCATAGAGGCAAGAGCAATGTGGAGTGGAAACCAATCGCCTTCAGCTAACCCGTTTTTTGTCTGAAACATCTATCTCATCAGCTTGCAGCTGGAGAAGAAGGGGAACCGCCAGGCTTCCATTTAATCAAGGTAAAGGACTAAGGTTATGGCTTTATCTGCATTCATATCTTTAACCTATGTAAGTGGTAAAGGTGAAGGACTAAGGTTACGGTTAGTGATAGGTTGTGTACTGAGCCTGTCCCCAGCAACATAAATTTCCACTGCAGGTCACGATGCTCCGTTTCCAATGCAAATGTTGGTCAACCAAATTGCTGACAAGTCATACCATTGTATTTAGACCCTCCAAGTACCCAAACAAACATACAGTAAGTAAAAGTACCAAAATAATGGGTATATTACCCCTATCTTTCTAGGTACTTGGAGGGTCTACGCATGGGCATGTCCTCATGTTCCCGCAATACCAATGGATCTTCATTTGTTTCCACAATATCTGTGCAACAGGCCAAAGTGGCAAACGAACAACACAGTTAAGCCAGTTGCTACTGAAAACTCTATGCAACATTATCCCACCGTATCCAGCCCCAAGCTGAGGCACCAATGATGGCCATCATGGCCAAACGTCCGTTGTTGATCTCAGTAGTGAGGCTCTTGAGTTTCTTCTCCTTGTCCTCGCGAACGGCCAGAGGCTAGCCGCGCTGTTGGAGCTGGACAGCTCTGACCAGCTCATGCATTGGTGGCTTGCATTCCTTGATACGTTTCTGTATATGTAACTATAGTTTATAGACATATATTCATGTACAGTATATAATATCGTTATTATTTATATCCATAGTATAATTATGTATATACTGTATACACATGTCTCTTTAGCTCTTTACGTTATGTATTGTAAAGGAAATTATCATTATGCAGTTTTTGTCCTTCTACTTGCAGGTACAGAAGCAATTGACAGGGGGGGGGCTCAAAAAAATGATATATGATTATGAGTGTTATTAGTATATTATTAAATGACTATGTATATATATATATATGTATTATATTTATTATTGTTATCGTTATTGCTATCACTGAAAGCTAACCAAGCAAAAGTCAAGACAAAATATAGATCCAACAATTCTGGAGGTGTAGAGTGCAGAGCATTAAAAAACGGGGCATTCGTGGTACTTGATGTGGTTTTCCCAGCCATCTCTGTTGACGAATGGTAGGGGGGTACCCATAGTGGAACCCAATGAAATGTCGTCTGAAAATGGGGCATATCAATTCCAATACCCTCTGGTAAACGTTTACAGAACTATGGAAAGATCCACCATTTTCAATGGGTGAATCAATGGCCATTTTCAATAGCTTTTTGTATAGTTTACCAGAGGGTAATTGGTTATCATGTTCAACATTGAATGGCCATGACTGGAGGTTTCAATAGCCCAATGGACCAAAGAGACCCACACTGACCATCCTGCAAGGTGGGCGAAATCACAACGAGTTGACGCTTAAATAGCTTGGTTAATGCTTTACATTTGGATCATTTGGTTTTGTTTGTGATATAACATACTAAAGTTAATGATCAGTTAATGTATTTTGTTCGAACAAACATAACCAGGATGGGTACTCCGTGTGTTGGGCCTGCTGAGAAAGGCCTGGTATCAGCCTCTTGATGATGGACTCTAGCATTGAATATGCTGGGAATCAAATGGAACACGGAAGTAGGCTGAAAGGGGTCTGTCAACGCGAGTTCACATGTTTCGTTTCTGGATGCTTACCCCCTAGTCAACCAACCTAACCTGGCAGTAGTACCATATTTTTTTTTCTGCATGAATCTATCAAAATGCCAAAAAACGGTTGATCTAAAAGATCTAACTGATCCAACTGATCAGTGACTGAACTTCTGGGCTTCTGGGCCTCGATCTTCTTGCCGAAAGGGAGGCCGAAGGCACCGTAACCTGAAGCCAAATCAGGGGATGAACCTATCTCTGCCCACCGGGGGGTTAAGTAGAAATGAGTTGGAACAGCCACGGGTCAAAGATTCCAAAAACATCCAAAAACGGAGACGCAACTTTTGTCGTGCTACAGGGACACATATCAGTCGGAAACCAGGGAGTTGACGAGCTTTTCAACAAGTCAAGCAGTCAGCTCGGTCTCCCTTTCCGGGAACCTAATAGATCCTGACAGGAAAAAACGAACCCAGTGGTAGGGGGCGGACATACAAAAATGCCAAATTGTAAACACGTGTGTTTCAAGTCATATGACGACATATCTTTATCTGTAAACGGGAGTGTTGTACCGCAAATATCCATATCTGGAAGACTTAGAGAACCCCCAGAGTAGTCGACCATCCTGGCCGAAACCACCCATCCAGCAGCCCAGAGCTGACTGCTTGGCCCAGGAGAAACATCTTAAAAAACTATTGTCCTTGCAGATTGTCATCCCATCTCTCGGGATACCCCAAATCTCATTGTTATCATGTTATACCCCCATGTCAAACGTTCAAACGGCAAAAAAAAAGTTCGGTTATACGATGAATACCCTATGTTGTACAGACCCGTTGCAAAATCCTGTTGGTAGTATCCAACTAATATGAATTTACTATTTCACATTGATATTATATAATTGAGATCATTTCTCATCCTATCATTCATATCATTCATATCATTACAAATCATATCATAACACAACATGGATCAACATTTCTACATCAAACATCACACATCATTTCATATCATATCGTGTTGTATCATATCATATCGTATTATATCATATCATATCAGATCAGATCAGATCACGTCAGATCATATCCTATCCTATCATATCATATCCTATTCTATATCATATCCAATTAAATCATTAAAACCATTAAACATCTCAGTTGATGTTGCCCCGATGCTATCAACTGCTAACCTTTGGTTGAAGCTGTTTTGAAACCACCAACCGGTTTGAAAACCAAGGGACCATAATCGCCCAGCACATCGCCTTCCTGAACCTTCTGGAGATTCAGCACCCTCAGAAAGCTGGGTGATTTTTTCTCCACGAAATGGGGCTATGAAACCACCACAATGGGAATATGATGGGATATCATGATCAAATATGAGACAAACAATATAGGGATTTATAGGGGGTTTAGTCGGATTTGCCCTCAAGTAATCAAACATGGCAATTGAAAATCCAAGAACATCCTCTATAAATGATGTGTTTTTGTTTGAATGGGAACATGATCTATAACAAATGGAGAATTGTCCATTGCCATGTTTGACTACCGGGGGGTAGTACTCAACACTCGGATGAAAAATGGTGAAAATGGTGATGACCTACCCCACTTCGCACCTATGTTTGATGGATCTGGATATGTTTGTTCTGGTGATTCACTCAACAAAAATGCGGATTATTCCGAACCAACCACAACCGATGGGGATAGGATGGGATAACCATCTACTGACCCAAAAATGTGGAAAGTTCGCTTTCTGCTTCCAGTAATGAAGACATGTCCTGCCTCCCTCAGAGTGGGCTTCCAATCACTCTTTTAGTCTAAAAGTGAAGCAAACCAAACCAGTATACTGTAGAGAAAACCTCCTCAAAATGACATACCCTCTGGTAGACTGGTAGACATGACTTGCTGGAAAATCCCTCAGTTACTTCTCTGGTTTTCCCACACAAAGCTCCATGGCTAGCGGGATTTCCTCCCAGGCCAAGCCACTCAATGATGCCAACCTCGATAGCGCAGAAGGGAAAGCGACCAGATCTCTTGTTTCAAGTGAGCAGGTATGACCAGAGATATCCAGAATTTAACTATTCATATAATAATTGGGTGAAAACGTATCCATGCTTTTAGCTACCACCAGTCGATGTTGGGAGAAAAGCCTCAAACTCCCAGCTGTTGAGTCCAAACAATATCGGCAACCGGCCAGAACCAATGGGTCCTAGAGGAAGACCCCCATCTGTTGTGACTTGGTTTGTAAACCTATATGCAGCAACTCTATGGCAACTATATTATATTATAATTCATATATATAATAAACCAACTTACCTACGATTGCATCGCAAATCCCACAGAAATCCAGATCTCTTTGGGTGGTTTTTCAATCCGCCCTGGGATACCCTGAGGACGATACGAAGGTGATGATCTGAAGCCATCCTGGATTCATCAAACATGGTCTTGCTGGGGAATCCTCACTGGTCGATTTGAAAAAAATTGCCATGTGGATAAAAACATCCCCCCTCAGTTTTCATGGACCTTGGAAAATCATCTGTACCCTCTGGTTATTTAACATAGCCATGGAAAATAGCCCATTTGTAGATGATTTTCCTATTACAACCTCCATTTATAAGGGATTTTCCATGGCTATGTTAAATAACCAGGTGGTAAATGAAGATGTTCTACTGCCATGGCTGCCTGGAAAACATAACAAGATCCAGTGATTTTTCCAAACCGCATATTTATCCTGTCAATTATAAAATGCTTCTTGGATATGATATAGTAGCCACTTTCAGATACACACAAATGGGATTTGTAAGGACTACTCACTACTCCAGAAAAACAGAAAAGATGCATTGACTATGTGCAAAAAAAGACAAGATGCTACCAATAAGCATGTGGATATCCGAATCTAGAATCGACAGTGCCAATGATTCTTTGGATAGTCTGCCCATGTCTGTCCCAAGAACATAATTTCTCGCAACACATATGGTACATGTTTTAACTTCGGAGAAGCTACACGTCCCAGTGAAGACATGACCCTCAGAGTCAAGACGCGCGATATTCCCATCAGTGTGTGTGTGTGTATGTGTGTGTGGCGCACATCCCAGCTACTTTTGTGGTGAAACCAAGGAACAAATGGTCAGAGAGGGGCCCAAATCATGCAACAAAGAAAACACATTTCAAGTTGGAACAATTTCAGAACCAACCATGCTTCATGAAATTAACATCTGAAATTAACATCTGTGGCAAAAAAGGGGGGTTGACCCAGGAAATCCCATGGTTCAACTCCCCCCACCACATGGCCTGCCAATGGCACCATGGCTGCACCCTTGAGGCCATTGGGGATGTCAGCGAAGGCCAAGTTCATGGAAGGCGAGCACAGGCCTGAAAGAAGATGGGACTGAGTTGGGAAAACAGGGATCATATTGTGGATATCATCCCACATATACAAATATGATGGTAACATGTATGTTTGATTAGATAGTGTATATAATTGTGCAGAATATATAATATAAAAATGTGTATATATGAAACTACATACACGTTTGTATGGACTTGTGATAAACACTATTTGCTGAGATGATATTGATACAAATTTAGATTGCTGAAATGGATCAACCAGGATATGGGTGTGTCTCAAAAAGCGAACATTAAACCTAATTCATGGCCATGTCAATGGGAACATGATAAAGGCATTTGTTTTGCGTTATTGGATCAACCAAATTGTTAAGACCAAACAACATGAGCTGATGATTGAACAATGATATTAATGTTGAGAAAAAAACAATGCAAATCGACAAATATCATACTCGATATCGAGTTGAGTCCATCATTGGCCAAACAGAAGACTACACACAAGGTCCACATCAATACTATACCGGGCATGCACTCTTTCCTGGTTGTTGAACAAATATATTATTAATGTCACTAGGTATGATGCATACCCTAAAGCTGCTCGATGGTCTCTGAAAAGATACTAACATTTACCCTAGAAATCCAGAAATGGACCGTTTCGTAGGTCAATATAGAAGTACCCAGGAGCCTTCCATGGGCCTACAACAGTCACACTCCAATGAGTTGTGAAATTTGAACCTGCCAGGAAACGCCTACCATTGGTAATTATGGGGGTGCCCCCGTGGTTGTGTTTGTTGGATTAATAGATACATCTACCAGTGAACACAACAGCTGACCATCCCATGATTGGGCGACCGACGTTGAGGACTCAAATCTTCCGCTGCCTATGTGTATTGTTAATTATATATATTATATATATACGAATGTTCGCTCTAAAGACACTTTTCGACTGGATAGTTTTGATTGGGATTCCCAACATTGATTCCTCACGTTCCCTATGACACAATAAAGTAAGACCCTAATGAATGATAATGAACCATGGTTTAGCACCCTTTTCACCACCACTCATACGGGTATGGATCAAAGCAAATCACAGCCGCATGTCTTTGGCATCTCCTCAGCAACTCAAGTATTCAGGCCAAATGTCTACAATGTCAACAAAAAAATCAGACAAACAATGTTCTGAATGACATAAAGACAGGGTGTCTGATACCCAGATCCCTCCTGACAAACAAATGATTCTATGTGCGTTCTCGTTTTGACATATATACCCTGAATCCCAAAAATATCCCAAAGATTGTTGTATTAGGGAATGATATCCCATTGAAACAATGATATATATGTTTTTGTATCGTATCTGCATAATCATAAATCATTAATACCATGAAAACCACATCTATCCCATATAAGTTTCCTTACTTTGGGCTTTCCACTATCCCTAATAAACCAATTAGTAGAACTCCCTATATTCACCAACCACCCATTCTTTTTTATCAGTTATATTATAACACATGTCCATCTTTTATGGTTAAGACCCTGGAAAATCCTTACAATGACCAATCAACCAGGGTATAACTTTCATGGCTCACGTTGAAGTCCGTTGAACCTTGCACAAACGCGCCTGGCCATCGAAAGTACTCAGGGACGATGTAACCAATGCAGGCCAACATAGCAACCTGAAAAGACGTACAGGGTAGAGCATCAAGGTCCTTACAATATCATGATAATGCATGCGATTATATGTCTATGTCATGATATATTCCCTGTATTTCATGTTTATGATATTGTCAAGTACCTCAATAAATGTATGAAACATTGTCAATGTTTATTGTCAAACATAATTAAGATTCTTATAGGTGTACATATATTTCTACACACATGTCTTTTAGGTTTAGAATTGTCCTTGCCAAGACTAGTCCAATGTTTTTCGGCGCGCTTCATATGCACAAAAAGAAACAACATGATCCAGTTGTAGCAACAGAAGATATACGATCTAAATCAATGTACACTTGCATATATTGACATATGAATTACAAATCTACAATATTACCACTTAAATACGATAAACATATATAGTCATATATATTCATATTATTCATATATAATATTGATAATCATATATAATCTAATCAAACAATATATATATATATGTCACACATACTTCGTGCACACATATTTTGATTTCTGTAGAGCCACCTGCGTAACGTCCTTGGCGCAACCATCCGGGCAACTGACCCTGGGCGCATGAAGTACCACCTACCATGACCTGAATCCATGGATCCTGAAAGTCCCTTCGTTGACAGCATAGGAGAGGTCTGTATTCCATTTACAAGCGTTTAAATTACTTTTTGTGCTGGCCAGGATGACATATCGACATGTTTCATCAACATGAACTCATGACTTCCCACCTTGAGTTGGGATGTGCTACCCAGTTTGGGGTTTTGGGGTGCTTTGATCCTTGCGACCCCAACCATCCGCCAGGGCACACGTCCGTGCTGAATCTCCACAATGCGACGGCGCTTGAACTGCAACTTGGCCAACTGGCGACAAGGCTAGACGTGTCGACTCGTCTCCGTCTCATCCCCTAATGTCACTGCAAATGCCAGGAAACAATATGGAAAGACCCATGTTTCGTTGGTTCGTAGCATTTCCATTGATGTCCACATATGACAACAATATACAACAATAATATGTCCATGCTACCAAGTTAGGAAAATGTGTTCCAGTTATAGTTTTTCAATACGAACAAACCATGTCCAATAAAGTACCCGCAATAATTAACCAAACATATTTTGAAGGTTTATACCTTGTTCCACCAATTTGCCATTTGCTGTAAAATTGGGTTTGTTTACCTACTAACATCAAGTATATTAAAGTACTGTAATTAACCAATCATTATTGTAAAACCAATCATGTTGTGGTTGTACTCGGATAAATATTGATATTATTCTACTGGATTCTACTGGGAAACCATAACATCTTACTGGGAAACTAGCTAATACAATGGTTTGCCCAGTTAAGTGAGGAAATCAGGAAAATCAGTTGATCGACCAACCATTGGCCAGCCGTCTTGGAAAAACGCATGTGCGATTGTACTGTGATTGAAGGAGTTCAAAGGCAACTCATGAAAGGCTGAGAGTAAGACAATCGTGTGGTAGTGGAATGAACCAAATATGGGTTTGTACCTGAAAATGATGTGTTTATCATAATGCTCCCCTATTCAGCCCTATTCAAATGGTATAAAATGGTTATTCAGTATCCCCCTTCGGAGAAATCCATATCTGGCTATCACCCCTTGGTGGTCCCTATGTTTGATCACCACGGATCCCACATATCCTTTGACATCCTCAAGCCCTAAAACCACAAAAACGTCCGCCTATATAATCCCAAAACCCTGAAAAGCTAAATTTGAAAGCCTAAAGTCAAAACTGTTTCGTAGAGCCAGTGTTTTCACGCATCATCCGGTGACAAATATAAACATGTACAATCATGTACATATATGAATAGATATATAGTAGTGTCTGGGTGTATTATTTGGAGGTGGTTGAAGTTAGGGTTTTGCGCGAACATGTCTACACTTTTGCCCCACTAGAGCTGCTAACGTCTGTCACCAAAATCAAGTTAATTATATCCAATCCCTAGAGTGAAAAAAAGTCGTTGCGCGAACAAAAACACGTTTCTATTGTCTCCAGTTTTCTGCCAGAAATTTGCGCCGTTTTAGCGCCTTTTTGTTTTTGCAGTTTTTGTCTCTAAGTTCTAAGAATGGGAAGAATGCTCGAATGCAGTTTTTCCTGCCGTATGACTCCAAAAACATGTTTGTTCCAAAACAGCTCAGAAAAACAACAAGAGGAAGATGATACTGGTATGATCAGATTCTTGAATACTCCCAGCTGCAGCTGAGTGGCCAATTGGGAACCAAGTTTCCAATCCATTAACGTTCAGATGCAGTGTGGAATCTTCTAAGTCCACCTCAGGGATCTCTGTGGGTTTCCCCAATGTGCATTGGAGTTCGGCTTTCCACAGAAGATACTGCACGCCCTGTAGGCCGAGCACGTCAGGATCTTCACTGGTTATGATGGCCGTGGGGTTGGTGGAGTGACCACCACGACGTATCACATGACGTCATGTGGGCCGGCAAAGACAGACTCCACCGGATCCATCGAGTTGTTGGTGGGGACCATTTCCGTGGAGGCAATGCATTTGCTGTGCAATTGGCTGCGCCAAGCCACTGCAAAAGACAGGGGGCATTTGAGGCAAAGTGATAAAACTGCAGGGAGCAACATGGATCGAAGAGCAGTTCTCAAGTTCCATCTTCGTTTGTAATGCTTCACTTGTTTGTATTTTCTCTGTCCAACTCTATTTAAATGCTAAATGCTACTGGCACCCGCGCCGCAACCACTCCTGAAACCAATCAGTCGCTTGTGAAAGCCATATCACAGGTCGTCGTATGGGGCATTAGCTTCAACAAAACACTGCTGAAGTCAAACAGAACCCATCCTGGTGAGTGGTTAAACACTATATGATGGATGAGATGTTACCCTTTCGCACAAATAAAATGTGGAGGTGGCAATACTGTACCACCAACTGAAGGCTGACTGCAAGACCCATCAATTCAGGCTGACAAATTGCAACGGTTGCTGTAATTGGCAACTTAGTGGTTTGCTGATCTCCTGCCAAAAAAAGGAAACACTAAACACACCTAATCAAAAAAATGCAAAATGCCTAAGTCATTCTAAGTCTATTGGCTAGAATCTCTCCTGGTATAAGAATTGGCAAGACCTTTTGGGGAATTTGGCCACACTGACAGCTTTGAATCGTATGACTTGTACACTTTGACCATCAAATTGATAATGCATGGGATCCGTAGGACCACAGTTGTCCGAAGTGTATACACAATGGTGCATCCCAAAATATAAGAATTCATTGATCTGCCAACCTTTGGACTGCAAGAGTCCAACTATTCCAGCGGCTCCGATGCTGGGAGCCAAACCGTCAATGCGCCATCTGCCACATTTTGAAGAGTCTGGAAGGTGATGTGTTTTTGCAAAGGCTGCCAGTTTGCCTTCGTCTTTGAATCGAATAGCCAGGCGACGGACCATCTTGGAGTTCTTTGCGACGATACCAAGGGTGTCGGCAGTGGTCATATCCAAGGCAGATTGTAACGATGTGTTTTCTGGTAACCACAAAAGAAATGTGGGCTTCTTTGCTGATCTCCTGCCAAAAAAAGGAAACACTAAACACACCTAATCAAAAAAATGCAAAATGCCTAAGTCATTCTAAGTCTATTGGCTAGAATCTCTCCTGGTATAAGAATTGACAAGACCTTTTGGGGAACTCGGCTGCGCCTCAGCGTCC
>Ga0126342_10007806_pt1 | contig 19147 bp, 15 predicted proteins | sample Cyp1metagenome_FD_92528 | JGI IMG/M metagenome (GOLD analysis project Ga0126342, IMG submission 92528) | Coral microbial communities from Lord Howe Island, Old Settlement Bay, Australia - Cyphastrea 1 metagenome | ecosystem: Host-associated > Invertebrates > Cnidaria > Coral ... | reverse complement strand
TACCCCTTGTCAATCAATATTGCCCAATGATGGTAAAATTGCTACGAAACTGTGGTTAGCGATGGGACCTTTCCAAATTATGTTGATGTCTATTCGCCAGACAAGGAGTTTAGACAGCCGCACGCATAAACATGGCACACGGCATGCGTATGTTGTATATATATTTATAATTATATATATATATATTTAACTATGTATATTATAACTATATATATATAAGATTATATTGTATTATATATATATGTTGAAACCTGCAGATTCGTTTCGGATGCAAGTCATCGTTTGTTTGAGGTGATTTGTCTCATTTCCTCAAACAACATACACCATTTGGGGCAGGGGGCGAATCAGCGAATCCAAGAAGTGAATCTTCTCATGGCAGATGAGTTTGGGCATGACCGGTGTTCAAAAGCCGGGCTGTTTGATGATATGACCAATGTATTGGGGCATCCATGAACTGGAAGATCCTATGAACATTTGGTATACTAATATAGCTATTGAACATGGCCATAGAAATAGTGGATTTAGCCATTAATAGCATGGTGATTTTCCATAGTTAGGTTAGTTTACCAGAGGGTAACATCTATAAAACCACATCATTTACTATCCATTTCTCTCCTAACCACGACCGAAAAGTTCCCGATTTTTGGGGCGGAGACTTTGAAGGCCCTTTTTTCTGCAAATCAGAAGGATTTCACCCAACGATTCCGATGGAAAAATGGTCATTTCGTTCGTTGATTTACCCAGCTATAAAGCATCGTGATGTTCCATCGTTTTTTGTAAACGTTTACCAAAGGGTATCACTGAAAACATGGTTTGGTGATGTTTGGTGTATTTTGTTTTTTGATCATCCATAAGTTACTGACATCTGCATCTATTTCTGAAGTTGATAAGCGCATGGCTTATCCCACAAGGTGGTGACAGACCAGTGATGTGAACGTTGGTTTACAATCCCCATGAAGCAGTTCGATATTAATCATGATATACCATCTGGTTATTTTACATAGCTATGGAAAATCCCTTATATATGGAGGTTTTAATGGGAAAATCATCTATTGTTCCATGGCGATGTTAAATAACAAGAGGGTATCTACTATAAACCCAAACGTGAAATTGGAGTTATAAACGCACGCACCAACTGAGCGTGAACAGCGAACAACTGGGGCACCAACTTGGGCCGTTCAGCTCAGTTGGGGCACCACCGGGCCTTGGGGTCACGTATTTTGTGTTGTACAATGTGGTGCCCCCAAGATAGCTAAGGTATAGATGGCCCATAGAAATAGATGGTTTACCTAGCTATAAAATGGTGATTTTCCATGGCTATGTTAGTCACAACCAGATGGTAACAAGATAGCGTTCAGTTGGTGAACATAACTCTAATTTCACATTTGGACTTATGGTAGATATATCAAACTAGTTGCCATGGGATTATCAACCAACATTCACATCACTGGCACCACCTTGTACGTAGGTTCGCGATGATCTTCCTGATCCAAAACCATTTAAGGACCATTTTTCAATCCTGGCAAGTGCAAGATGTCAGATGTGCCATGAAGGAAAGAAAGTGAGAGTATCTGAGTATCTGGCGAAAAACATTCAGCAATGGTAGGTTAATGATGGTTAACTTTGGATCCTTTTTTTGCCATGAAATATATTTATTGAAACTGAGTTGGGGAAAAGGTGTGCCGGGTGTCCAGGAGAATCCATCCAACCCAGTACACACGTGGTTTCTGCTCAAGTCGGCCCCGTTGTTGCTTCTTTGTAGATAACTTTATTTTGTTTGGAACATTCCTCAATGATTGGTTGCGTCCCCTATGTAGAAATATATTTGCTAAACAGTTGGGAAACCTAGATACATTTGGGGTATGTATATATACATATGATAACAAAACCACGTTGATGTAATAACATCTATTGGCCATGTGGAGAAAATACGACAAAAAACAACTTGCCATCTGCGGTGCTACCCAGATGCCTCGGGTGATCTGCCGGACCCAGGAATTGTGTGTGCAGAAGCATCCAGAGACAAGTTCCACCACAGGAACTGGAGCAGCCCATTGTGAGAAACTGGAGCAGTTCCAGTGGATTGTTCCATACCCATGACGGATCCATGGTGCTGCTATATATGGTGTGCCATGGATCCCATCAATATATCCCCTTTATGTTAGCATATATACCAGCACCATGGATCCTATGGGATATGTTGTAGAAGTTGGTGGTGCCCCAGTGAGCTGTTCACGTTAAGTTGGTACGTGCAAATAAGTCGAATTTCACTATGGTGGTAGATATGTCTATACCTGGTTGGTGGTTTGGAACATGAATTTTATTTTTCCATATATTAGGAATTTCATCATCCCAACTGACTTTCATCCCAACTGACGAACTCATATTTCTCAGAGGGGTAGGTATACCACCAACCAGAAGAATATGTCAGATTCCACTCCAAGACAATTGCTGCAGGCGGTCACCCAGGATGGACATTTTTTCACATGGCCAGGTGCTTGTGCAATTGGGGTGGCCACACACGATGCCTGAATTAGGAGACAACATCATTATACTATATCCAAGTGTTCGACAAGTAGCTTCTCATAGAAAATAACATCAAGGAAGAAAACCACCTCATCAGGCTGGTGATTGGCCACAATGACTGATATTTTCACACGGGGCATGTCATCAGATGGCACCAAAACGACAACACGGTTTCGGTGCAGTTTCGGTCTGGACAATGCTGCTCCAAACTCCAAAATGGTTGATCATAATTCTTTCTCCCATCTGATTCCCATATCATCTCCATATTCGCCGTGCACACATGGATCATCCAAACTTTTTGTCAGTGGTTAAAAACTGGTTGGTGGTTTGGAACATTTTATAATCATCCCAACTGACTTTCACTCCATCATTTTTCAGAGGGGTACCCATAGGATCCATGTATAGTATATATGGTAACATTTACCATCAATATACCCCAAATGTTAGCATATATACCAGCACCATGGATCCTATGGGGTAGGTATACAACCACCAACCAGTTATCGGAAAACCGTGGGATGATCCGCCACGAGGAGCCTGTCAGATGTTCTCGGTGAAGGAGCTGAAACATATGAAAGATGTGCAGTTCCTGGCTCGTTGTACCTCGGTCACGGAGCGGCGTTTTGGTAGAAAAAAATGCTGCCCAGTTACTCCAAAAACTCGTTGGTACCCCCAGGAAACCATAGGAAACCATAGGAAAATATGGGTTTAATGGTGCACATAACTCCAAAAACTCGTTTTGGTTTATGGCAATTATAATAAGAATAGTTACCCATCTGGTAATTTGTTACATAGCTATGGAAATTGAAAATTTCGTTCGTTGATTTACCTAGCTATAAATGGTGATTCTCCATATTTATGTTGGTTGGTGGTTTCAAACATTTTTGATTTTCCATAATATATGGGATAATCCTTCCCATTGACTAATATTTTTCAAGATGGTGAAAACCACCAACCAGTATATATGTTGGTTCACCAGAGGGTAATAGTTAAACAAGGTTTGTGAGCCAAATCACATAACTGTGGAGGCTCACCTTGATACCTATCCGACCTATCCCTACTGTCTCACGATACAATGGCCATCCTAGTTTTGATATCCCTAAAGGTTCACGAATGACCCTTTCATGTAGGAGCAAGTCATGGGAAAATATGGGAAACTCCGTTTAAAATGAGGTCAATCCTTCAAAGATAAACGGATTTTCCATGATTTTCCATTATTTCCATGTGTTTTCCCTATACCAACCCATTTGACCCCCTTCACATCCAGTTCTTACGCGCCGAGATTCCAAGCTTGGTATGATCCCTATGGCAAATCATTGATCTCCCGGGCAAAAAATCGACTTGCTGATCAAAATCCAGACATCTCGAAAAACTTTCCCAACTGGTTGGTGGTTTGGAACATATTTTATGACTTTCCATATATCTTGGGAATGTCATGATCGCAATTGACTTTCACTCCATCATTTTTCAGAGGGGTTGGTAGCACAACCACCAACCAGATTAACATTCCATTAACATCTCATGAATATCTGATTTTAATCCCAATGATAAGCCATTATTGATCATTCACCATGGCTATTCACCAACCAGCCAACTCAGATCATCATTAATCATTTATTGAATCACCATTATTATGACCACAATTAAACATTATTAACCATTGTTTAATCATTGTATACCACCAACCACCAACCTTCTCTTCCGCTATAAATCAGCTATAAATCAGCTATAAATCTCATGAAACCCATGATGTTCCTATGGTTTCAACCACCAACCTTCCCAACTTTCCGAGGCGTCTTTAGGAGCTTTTGGCTTCTCTTGTTTTTGCAGCTGAAGATTCTGGCTTTCCTCCACTTTACCGAAGGGATGCCGGATTTGCCTCGCCGCAGATGCTCGGATCTGGTACGGCTTAACGTAGCAAACATATGCCAAAATACGGCCCCAGTGAGCTGAATCGCATCTGAAAACCAATGGTTATGGTAGATATATCTATGCTTACTTAGTAAACAACTATATGGTTATAGGTTATAGTAACTATATGGTTTATAAACCAACTTACAACTGTGGGGGGGCACAAACTTGTAGCGAACATCACCATTTTTGAAAGGTAAATCACGATAAATCATCATAGGTCATCTATAATGGGCCATGGTTTCCATAGCTTTGTGAAAGTCCCAGAGGGTAAGCTGACAACTGGGGAATCCCTTTTGGGGGTTAACCAGTTGAACAAACTTTAGGGCACCACCTGGTAAAGGGAAAGTCATTTATGTGATATCAATCCCGGATGAGGAGTTTTTCTTATATAACGTACGTTGACTGGTTGGTGGTTTGGAACATTTTTTATTGTTCCATAGATTGGGAATAGTAATTCCAACTGACTTTCATATATTTCAGAGGGGTTGAAACCACCAAACAGTAACGTTGTTAATGTGCCTTTGGAAGGGGTATAACCTTATATCCATACTTTTTCCATGTTGGAAAACCCTGGGAATTTGCGCACTGTTCAACAGTTGATTATTTTTCGCCCCCTGGGATCCAAAGAATCTTCAGGAGGATGAAGCTCCATTTTTCTGTTTTTTTGATGTTAGGAGTACAGGCTTTTGGCCCATAGCCACAGAAATATGATACCATACAGGACCATACATATTTTTACATGATATACTACATAGATATTGCCTGATATTGCCCCATCTCAGCTATCCCCCATATATATATATATCCTATCATATATTATCATATATGTTTTTGGCAGAAAAGTACGTAGCAACAATTCTTGAAGTTATCTACGTAAATTCACAGGCTACGGCTACAGGGTGATCCCGGTGAGGGGTTGCTCCAATCATCTCTAATCAATAGACATCAATAGTCACATAGTCACAGAAGTCTATTTCAGTACTAGTACAGACATCTATGTTTCAGTACTTATCCATAAATAGAACATTGTCACAGAAGTACTTAAACAGACTTATGTGATTTGATATAGACAATCTGACAGAATGAGTTTCTCACCTCGGGCAGAGCTCGGAGAGAGCTCACCGAGCGCGGAGCGCAGCGCTCCGAGGCCTCGTGATGGGAAGCGCTTTGACCTATGCCACGATGTTCTCCGTTTTAGCCTTCGCCCTCCTGGCCTTCAACACTGCTTTCAAGAAGCCGCCTGGAGAGAAAATTGGCGATCCCCCAGATGGTTTATGGACTATAAACCACTTTTTTTTTACTAGTTCATGGGGCTAACTGGTACTAGTTAATGGGGGTATAAACCACTATCCATGGGTAATCTTACATTTTTTTTTGTGGGTGATCTATGGGTGATTTTGTGAGAATCTCAGATGATCTCACATGTTTCAACATGAAGATTTATTGGATGAATGTTTATAGGATGCATTAGGTTGATTTATGGCGATGTTTAATGCCTATTCGGGTGATGAGGATTGTCATCACCAACATCAAGACATCATCAACAAGAATGTGGATTTATATGTTATTTATGAATTATATACACGTTTTGCAGAAGAGCAACAAACGACAAAACTACAATCAACGAGGTGATGTAACATAGAAGAAGTACGTTACTATGTCCATAGATTGTACATAGATGTTACATAGTAGTTTATGTCCAATGCTAGTTGCATTTTGAAGATTGCACATCAAGTCAAATTCAGTTGGGTCTACAACCAACGATGGCGATGCAGCTAACAACATATTCGTACCTGGGGTACCCAAGAAACACGATTCCTGGATATTCCTGGTGTGAAGCGCCAAACATGGTGTTTTTTTTAACAGATTTGATGATATCAAATCCCCATACATCCCTAAAGTCCCGTTAAATCCTTTAACATCTTCTACAATCCAATTAAATCCTTTTAGATGATAGATACTTTTAAAATCCCATTAAATCCCTTTATATCCCTATAACTATTATCCAAATTTATCCCATTTACAGTATCATGTGCTGATCTAAAAACTTCAGGTTTCATCGGATCTTCTTCCACGACGGGACATGGACCTTTCCCGTGAAACTCGGGTCTGACGGGACCAGAAGGTGGTGTCCCTGTTAGCTACGTTGGTTTGCAACGAGGTTACAGTAGGGTAAAGTTGCTAATGAGTAAATCAAAGCATACACCTTTATTATACCACATATATTTATAGTGAAATTGGGGATGGTTTATTATCACAAGATTATAACTAATACGTATACATACTAATACTTGACTCGTGGTTTCACTATGGTGTCATGCAGATTTAACCCACCCAGTATCTCGCCAACCCAACCAATGAATATAAATTTTACCTTTTGACTATCCAAAATACGGTTTTTCAGTACAAGACCTACAATGGAAACATACTGAGCATATGAATATATGCAAGGTGGTGCCCCCCCAGTGATGTTTGTTGGTTTATAATCCCATTAACTAGTTCGATATATCTACCATAAGTCCAAACGTGAAATTAGAGTTATAAACCCACCAACTTAGCGATTCCGAATTGGGGCACCACATTGTATGAATATATGGGATATGGGGATTTCAGCAACCCACCTGCAGATCGGTCGAATCCCCATGGTCACAACGTGTCAACCACTGGCTATTCTTTCATAGACGACATGAATTTCTATGAATGTGAGGCCCCCGTTGGATAGCTAAGTTGGTGAACATATCTCCAATAACTATGATTTATGGTACTTATAACTATAGTTACTGGGGCTTATAAACCAACTTATAACTCGGGGGGGGCCACATTGTATGAATGGGGTATATTCAAGCATTTCAATCCAGATTTTTTTTATCGAAAGTTTTCATGTGTGATCCTGACCGTGATAAAGATGTTCTGACGAAAATGATGATGTTAATATACTGACATGCACTTTGACACTTTCCGACATATGTTCAGGCAGCAAAAATATCCGGGGGAACAAAGAGTTTCCGCGAAGCGTTCACACACCATGGAAGTCCTTTTCCCACGGGTTGGTTGATTTTTGTTGAAAAGGCACCCCAAGCAACAATAGATTGAACAGGAAAATGTTTTTTTTTTCTATTTTCCGACCTGTTCAATCTATTTTCAATGGTCAAGTGAACAGCTAAATGACCTAAAATGAAACTAACAGGTGGAGCTAATTTGTTCCGGCCCCTTGTTTCATTTTGTCTTTGTGAGGGTCACTGTTGAGTGGCACAGACCACCACAAGGTGGTGCCCAAAAACAGTTGAAAGTTGGTTTATAAACCATAGTAAGTATAGATATATATAGATATACATATAATGATATATAATGATATATAATGAATGATATATAATGATATATAATGATATATAATGATATATAATGATATATAATGATATATCTACCTGGTTGGTGGTTTGGAACATGATTTGTTTGACTTTCCATTCAGTTGGGAATGTCATCATCCCAACTGACGAACTCATATTCTTCAGAGGGGTTGGTATACCACCAATCAGATTAACACCCCATTAACATCTCATGAATATCTGATTTAAACCCCAACGATAAGGCATTATTGATCATTCACCATGGGTATAAACCATAGTAAGTATATATAGATATAACTACCATACACTTGTTGGGTTTATAAACCCACCAACTTAGCTATCATAAATCAGCTATAAATCCCATGAAACCTATGATTTTCCTATGGTTTCCCAACGGCTTTCCGGTCGCAGCTTGCGAAGCTGCCCAGGAGTAGTACCTTAATCCGGCTCTACCCGCAACGTTTCTGGATCGATGCCACGATCACCGTGGGACTTTTCACCTTGCTAGGCGAGGCGAGGAATGGGGAATGTAGCCCCATAGATAATATTTATAGATATCTGAATTATAGAGGTATATACATATAATCATATATTATACATGACATATATATATATAGTTCACATATATATATACACATATTATATGTACAGTTTTCTTTTTTTTAATATACAGATGATTTGCTGCAGTTGCACGGTTACTAAGCCGGGAATAAATAACATTAAACAAGCATATTACAAGCCAGGTGCATTTGGAATATCCACTGCACCCGCGCAAGCGCCCTGCACCAGACATGGGTATGGAGGGGAACATTTCCCATCAAAACTCCGGGGATGTGCATAGCATGATGGTTAACCCTCTGGTAAACATACAAAAAAAACATGGAAAATCACCGTTTTTCATGGGAAAATCCGCAATTTCTATGGTTATGTCAATAGTTTGCTATTGAACATGGCCATAGAAATAGTGGATTGCCCAGCTACAAAATGGTGATTTTCCATAGTTATGTAAACGTTTACCAGAGGGTAGTTGATGGTGGGTAGCATTTATATCGGGATCATCCATGAAGTGGGAATCGATGTGAAATAAATATGTTGATTTTCTGTAATGTGATGCATGCCTGAGTTCAGCAAAAACATGTGAGTTAAACCAACAACAAGATTGTGTTTTTTTTTTTTTTTTACCAAGAAGTGATGGATCAAAGTGATTTGTAGTTGAAAAGTAGTAGAATCGTCCAACCCTCATTTTTTGCTGGTTCCAGCCTAGTTTTCTGGCAGATGTTTGGCATTGTTTGGCGTTAAGCTTCAACATGACTCACAGGTGATGGGACTTGACGTTCAGCCTGTGCTTTTTTTTTGGTTGGTAGCTTGTTCGAGCGATGACAAGTTATTTCAATTAGATTCTGGTTGGTGGTTTGGAACATTTTTTCTTTTCCATAATATATGGGATAATCCTTCCCATTGACTAATATTATTCAGCGGGGTTGAAACCACCAACCAGGATTATTTGTGAAAATCACCTTGAGTCACATTGTGTTACATTGTTTTAAACTATTATTATGAGTATTGTTACAACTGCAACTATTACTGTAACCCTTACTATAAATATTGCTATAACTAACTTTTACTATAATCATTATTGTACTTGTAACTGAAACAGCCATGGGATCCTTTTCCATCCATCAAATCTCTCAATCGGGAGAATCCCAAGGCTGAGTTTCAGGCGACTGGGGGTCATCCAACTTACACCTTGACAGCGATGCTATCCGAATGCTGGGATATCAACTGATTGACAGTGACGCAGGTTGATCATGATTTATGGACCTATGGATTGCTGATATTTTCATATATCTTCTTGTTCTTTGTACCTCCTTCCACATCCCTTCCAAGTGCTGTTGCCGTTGATGACAAAAATGTTCACACTTGACAGGATGTGTCACACGCTCAACTCGCGAGTTAAACTCGTTGCAGGTGCTACGATGATCCTATTCTTTGCACGGCGGAAGCAGAAGAAAGACGCACGCGCAGCTTCGCAAACAGTTGATGGGTCGAGTGGGTCAACTGGATGTCAACCGTCTGGATGAATATTGAGTCATTGAGCACTGCCCCTCCATCATGGCTCATGGCAGGGAAATCCAGTTTTTTTAATGGAGGATTCAATGGGCAACTCATGTGTAAACAGGGGATTTTCCGATAAACCATGTTTGATTACCAGAGGGTGACTTTTGCAATGAAATAGGGGAATATTTTACAATGCAAGGCATCTAAGCTTGACAATGTTAAGAGGATCTGGAAATTGGCTGCTGTGAGCCCTAACATACCCCAACCAAGCCATCCCCGACCCTGAAATTTCTCTTTGTTTCATTCAGAAGTCCAGCACGAAAGATGACAAATTGGGTCTCACGAGATATCCTAAGGTGATTTGACAGTTGCATGGTTTTCATTGAAGGGTCATCGGACCTCCCAATAAAATAGAACAGTAGTTTATAAATGATGATAAAATGATGATATATATATATGGTAAATGATGATATAATGATGATATAATAATGTTTACCCCTTTAACAATATAGGTAAATGATGATATCATGATGATAGATGGTATACCAAACTTACCAGCTCCCGGCCCCGGCCCATTTTTACAAAGCCAGGACATTATATATTGGTGACGGTCCCTCTATGAAAACTCCTGTCCCGGCGTCTATCATCCGATGTTTGCCGCTGCGAGGTCTCGATGTAACGCCGGGCTTCGCCGAAGCCGGGGACCACCGACAGGGACCACCAGCCAGGACCAGCAGCCGTGCTCTGAAGAACAGCCGTAGCACGACAGAAACCACCGCGATGACGTGATGTGCTCCAGAAAAGTCTCCGCTGAAGCCGGTGGTTTCAATTTTTTGGGGATGCACCTGCAACATAAGCCTGGTTACGTAGGCAAAGGGATTTGGTTGTCAACATGATATAACCAAATTGGGCTATTGACCAACATGATTCCCACAGTTCAATCTGGCAAAGAATTTCTTATCACCATTTTTTAGATAAATGATCTAACCATTGCCACAGGGTTAGCTTGGAGTAAGGCTGGGGACACGGGGACACCGTACACCACCGTGAGATTCTGGGCCCGCCGGCCCATAAGTTGACTTATGTCCATCAATCTGACGGGAGAAAAGTGTGAACCCATATTATTCCTAGCTATTTCTAGTTACCCTCTGGTAATTTAACATAGCTATTGAAAATGACCATTTATAGTGGATTTTCCCATTAAACATGTTGATTTTCCATAGCTATGTTAAATTACCAGAGGGTATAAACTAACAGAAGCCTATCATGAATCAACAATAATTGACCACATGCTGGTTGATTCACACTCGATATGTGATCGTTTTTGTATGGTTGCTAAATCCACAATCACATACTTATCAAATTATTTGCATTTTTTGCTGCTGAAATTTTGTTTCCTGGTTGTTAACCCCCATGTTTCATTACTTAAATACCCAAACTTATTATAAAGCCCATACTTTCGATATATGGTGGTTTCTTAAAATGTTGGATCCCATTTTAACCTTAAATATCTTAAATAGGTTTCAATACTAAATTGGTTTCAGGGTACCCCCATATTTTTGGTTGTTCGCAGGTTTCTAGGGCCTACGGCCACGCCAGGGCAATCTCCCATTCTCTTGCCTGACTCGGAGTGCTCTCCGCTGCAGGCTGCTCCGAGCAACTGGAGTTTACCCTTTGGTAAACTAACAGTTGGCTATTGAACATGGCCATTTACTTCGTTGATTTAGTCATTGAAACTGGTGATTTTCCATCGTTTTTTGATGCTTTTGGTATGTTTACCAGAGGGTACATTCCCATGAAAGGTGGGATGTCATCAATCCATTAGTAGGGATGTATTCTTCGAGCCGCTTCGCCACGAGAACCGCCCGCACCCAGAGAATTGGATAGACAGGAAAGGAGCGGGCCTATACCCAACCAAAGCTAGTTGGCCCAACCAAAGCCGACTGGGGTCAATCTTGGCCTTGAGTTGGGCCGAACAGGAGGCCCAGCTCCAAGCTGGCTCCAACTTGGGCCCAGATTGAGCACATGTCATCATAGGACAATAATGGCTGCTAGTTTGCACTCTCCACGGAAAAAAACCTATCCAAATGCATGATATTTGTGTATTTCCAACAGATTGTCGCACATCCTTTTCAGAAGGGAGGATGCAAAGGGAAGACCACCGTCAAAGGCAACGACAGGATCCAGACCTTCCCCGCCGGGATGTGATGCTGTACGGCGATGCGCCCTACCGCCCTCCCCAGCGGCCCCAGCTGACAGACTCTTCTATGATGAAGGCTTGGCCCCTGATCATTCCATGTTTTGTATGGTTGGCCAATAACTAATCTTGAGCAGCATTGGCTAATCTGAAATCTCGGATCTTGACACCAAAAATCACCAGCAAATCTTTGTCGCCATGGGAGGAGCCAGTGCCATATCGTCATGATTGAAATTCAGATGCCAGGCCATTCTGAATAACCATCCTCCGCCGCAGGGGAATGTGCCAAGTGCCGACCAGATAGTTAGCTCACACATGAGAAATGTGACAAATGCTCACTGAAGATCTTTCAGCTTTAGTCTGTGAAGGTTGCCCAGTTTGGGTTCGTCTGAAGTAGTAGCCTTAAATCATCTTGAATCCTATGGTTCATCAATGTGCATCATTCATCTCCCGTACAACTATTTGAGGGTATAACATGGTATAGCCCATTTCCAGAAGTGCCCAAATATCTCAAGTACCCCACGCTGCAACCCAATCCCACCTCAAACTGTGACCGGGGGTGATCCAGATGTGTGTGGATGTGGATTCTTCTCATGAAGATGTAGATGCATTTTGCGGACAGATGTGCTGGCACACATAGAGTTCACTCTGAGGCACCTCAGGCCCCCTTCTCAGCTGCCGGAAGAATCTGAGGACATGATCTTGGAGATGCAAAGTGATGATCTCGTTGGCTTGGTTGGTGGGAGCTGATGGATCACCAACATCAACGATCATCGCTGCTGGTGACCATTGAATTGTTGACCCCTGCTGGCTGTGAGACCGAAGACGGAGACCAGAGGAGGTGGATGTGCGAGATGCAGTCATCTGCGTCGTGTGATGATTTCCTCTGACCTCCTGTTTTTTTTGAGAATCTGTTGAGTTGTCGTGTTGGTGTCGTGGCTGCCAGGTTGTTTCGGACACCGACTTTGGGGCTTGCTGGCCCTCAAGCTGTACCAGACTGACAGATCGGACCATTCGTATCACTCGTGGCTAAACTACCACGGCTCGGCGCCTTCGGCGCGGGCGGATTTTATATACCCGTGCTTATGAATCCTATTATGCGGGCTCCCATGGCCACTTGGGAAAGATTTTGATTATAAATCATATGTAATATACATAATGCACCATGTTTTGACACTAAACATTCACGGGAAGCCTGGAAACAATGGTCGAGATAGCCGCTATAGCAATATTAAATATATCAAAGAAACTATTGGAGAACATGGTGATTTCATGGTATATGAGTATATGAAGAACGATCCAACAATAGTGGGGAAAACATGGAATACCATGGAATATCATATGGAGTATAGCTACCCGACAATATGACATTTGAGTCTAAAAATATTGTATGCCACATATGGTCATTTTTAGTGGAACAAATGATTGACCCGTGGATTTAGGGGTATTCTAATTTCAGACAATCCCATATCCGGATGGTTAAAGCCCGTGCCAATTTCCGACGGAAAACCACTCCAAACTTGATATGTGATCAATTTTATCACCAAAAAATGATGCAGTGTGATTTAATACGATTTGATCAAGAGATAATGCAGGATTTGCCATGATTCTCCTGAATTTATGGGATTTCATGGATCTAAAACACGCTAAAACAAACACAAATCCTCCAGATTGGATACTGTAGATGATCATTGGATTGTTTGGAAGGAAATGCCATAGGGAACCATCAGTATCCTGGGGCATTTCCTGTACTTGTGAACCAATTTAGGGAGGGATGGGTCGGAAAATTTCAAAAGTTCATCAAAATTGGATACATGACCATGCAAGGTGGTGCCCCCTATTTATATTTGTTGGTTCGTAAACCCCATAACCAGTATAGTTACACCTACTATCCACCATAGTTAAACCCAGTTATAAACAAATTTAGCTGTGGTTTGAGGGGCCACACCTTGTGCAAAAGGGTTCAGAGTTTGACTCACCGCCAGCTGACAAATTGTATTTTCTGGCCAACCAAGTAGATTTGGGTTTTCGTTCAAATCATCCAGATACAGTTCCCTTTGTACATATATCATATGACGCACGTGGGCAACTCGGCTTAAAACCTACTTGTTTTCAAAACCCTGGGTTTCCTTGCAAATACCCTTCTGCAGGCAACTTTAGAATTCCCCTTGAAAAAATAAAAAATATCATCCAACTGGAGTGATTCATCAACCAAAACCTCGAGTTAAATTTGTTTTATATGCAATGTGAGGCCCCCCAGTTATAAGTTGGTTATAAGCCCCAGTAACTATAGTTATAAGTACCATAAACCATAGTTATTGGAGTTATGTTCACCAACTTAGCTATCGAACGGGGGCCTCACATTGTGATAAATCATTGCCAAATTAAAATCCACATGTTTGTTGATCAAATTAAAACACCAGCGGATTTTAATCATTTTAATCACTAAAACCAGTGGAGAAATCACTTTTCAACCCATCTAAAACCCATGTTTAACACTCGTTTTTTCAATTGTTTCTGCTTACTGAATCCCACAGTTTGGGTTTTTCAGCTTACGCAGGGCCTGTTTCAGATTTTCTCGCAGCCCGAGTTGGGGTCTCAGGTCAGACCAATCAGGCATCCATCATACCACCAACCAGTAATAGGGATTATTATGGATTATAATAATGGGTTATTAATCCACCATGGGTTATTATATAACGGCCTATTATTCTGAGTTATTATGAACTTATAAATCAACCAAATGAGGATATGTACCCTCTGGTAAACGTTTACATAACTATGGAAAATCACCATGCTGTTAACGGGAAAACTCACTATAATTTGCCATTTTAAATAGCTATGTTAGTTTACCAGGCTGGGTAGGCAGTATGATGACCCTCCAAGATTGGTTTGTTTTTTTTCTTGGATTTATTGAATGAAGAGCCATATCAGCTATTTTGTCAAGAGAGGGTAGCGTTTGGTTTTGAACATATACCCACTTGACTATCAAGCCTCACCGAGGATAGTTAGAGGCAATCAGAAAAATTTTGGCAAATGGGCAGTGCCCAATACCTTTGTTGGTAGATTATCGGAAGGGTTATCTCAGACCTAGTTTTAGGGGCTAGGAACTAAGCCAGTATGGTAACCCTATGATTTTTTGCCATAAATGTGGGAACTTCACGGACATGAAGCCATAGATATGGAATCAAGTGGAGATTGCACCAACAAAAAATGGGAATACAACCAACACCAATGTTGATTTGAAAACCAGGTGAACTTTCAACATGAATGTGATATGATGGCACGGACATAGGAATACGGTTCGGCTCTGTTCATTGGGCTGGGGTCGAGCCGCGCAAGAGAAGACAGGAGGCCTTATTTCAGCTATGTTCATGCCAGTAGTGAATTATTGTAATTTAGCCAAATTACATCATTAACACCAGGTATGTTAGGGACATAACCTTTGGATACCCATTGCATCATTGTTGTCATTACCTATAGTAATAATAACAATTACTTAATATTCCCTAAATTAGTGAATTTGGTGGATTTCAGCGAGGTATGGAGATGTCCTATCGGGGTACCCCTAAATCATTCATTTTTCATAAGACATTAGATTTTCTAGTCTAAACAATCCCTTTTTGGGTACCCCCATGACTATGGAAACCACAAGTCATGGTCATGGTTCATCCAGTGGGATAAGTATAGCCAATATTCAGCTTAATCCACTTACCCTCTGGTAAACCAACTATATATGGGCCATGTTCAATAGCTATGTTAAATTACCAGAGGGTACAACCGGGGTGGGTAGTTCACCACCAAGTAAACTTTGTAATTCTCACAAGGTTACGACTAATACATACTAATACCCAGATTGGGGTTTAACCAACTTACACATGATCAATCCCTAGTGCTCCAAATACGCTCTGAGCTGAGAAGGTGTAAAAAGACAGACCCCAAAAAACAATTCCAAATACAGTCTCAGAAGGTGTGGCTGGAGCTGTAGGGATACATAAATATACATAAATGGGGGTTTCCCTTTTCAGGGGTGCCCCTAAATCATCCTTGTTATTTCCGGATTTTCCATCATTATAAACCATCCAGCTATTGGGGTATCCCCATGACTATGGAAATCCCCAAATGAACTGGCACTGCAACATTTATGGAAATCCTGCACCAGTTGATAGATGGTCCAACCTATTATTATTTCACTATTGGGATCCCATTTATACCCTCTGGTAAACTAACATAGCTATTGAACATGGCCATTTATAGTGAGTTTTCCCATTAAAAATGGTGATGTCAAAGGGGATTTCACGATTTCACCAAGCCAATATTTCGCCCACCCGAAAGTTGCCTCGGTCGCTAAGATTGGGCCTGGATGAGGAGTTACTTCAGCGGATCAGGGCCCGGTGACCCCAGTATACGCTGCGTGGGGCGATTGGGGGTGCATTCCACTTCAGGTTATACCCATATATATATATATATACGCATATATACACATATATATATACACACATATATATATATACATATATATATTGTACCGAATATCCCAACTTTGATATGGGATTATATGGCTTATATAACAAATTATATATGGACTGTAAACCAAGTAGTTCGCTTAGTTGGTTTGTTGCTATTTTCTGCCTTCAGTGGTGAGTATATATGGATTCAATGAGGTGAAATTGCTTAACCTCGGTTGGTTAGCTCCACCAAATGCTTAGTTTTTCTTGGCTGAAATTGGCGACATGTATCCATAGATATACGCTATAAATGTGTATATATATATATATATATAATATGTTCATATATGCACGTACGATTCGCTAAGTTGATTTATAAGTCCAATATCTATCAATATTTGGGGTTTGTGGCAATAATAATATTGGGGGCTATGAACCAATTTGGAATGGGGGCCTACCTTTTATCAGAAAAGCGCCCAGTAACACATGAATTCTTAGGTTTGTAGATGCTTTCCTTATTGAAAATATGTTTCTGGGTAAGCTTTGGCTGGCAGTGCACCATTGTGATCGAAGGATGCAATAGACACGTTTGCTAAACATATTGTTTTGAGAAAGTCACCTTATTATGTTTGCATATTGTCAGCTGAATTAATCCTACTTTCCACTTGCAATTCCGACAATGATGCTACGTATCATCCTACTTTTTATTTCACATTTTGGGCAATCTCCACATTAGATCTAGCATAAATGAATACTGAAGCATCGAATTCTGTAGAAATTTCCCATCTGTATGGTTTCAGTATCAGGTGGTGCCCCATACTTAGCTAGGTTGGTAAGCAGTAACTAGATTACCTGTGGTTTATGATGGTTATAGCTTTAGCTAAATGGGGTTTGTAAACCAACGAAGTCAACTGGTGGCACCACCCAGACAATTTCCAGTTCTCAGGTGGTTTATATTCCCCCCTAGACCATAAATCGGAGTTAACCTCATTATTAATTTTGCCAATGAACTGGAATACTATACCTTGCATATGTTCCATCTATAATTGGGATAATGGGCATATCACGCAATAAACCAACTACCAACTGGTGCCCCAGTTCGGAATCGCTAAGTTGGTGCGTTTACAACTCCAATTTCGCTATGGTCGATTAGGTAGATATATCTATACTATTCCTATAGTTTATAAACCAACTTATAACTGTGGGGGCACCAATATTTGAATATTCATAGTTGATCAATAGTTATTATTGAATACTCAAAGTTACCAAGAATGATCATCTAAGTTATTTATTTGATTGGTGGTTTGGAACAGTTTTTATTTTCCCATATATTGGGAATAATCATCCCAACTGACTAATATTTTTCAGAGGGGTTGAAACCACCAACCAGTTATTATAATCCAATTATTTCCCAACTGCTGCATCATTTCCCAAGGCCAAGGCCGGAAGTCGTCTCAGCGTCGGGATGCCCAAAGAAAAACGGTGGCTTTTTCTATGTGCACCTCAGAACTCGTTATTTTGGGTGATAGTCCATTGAATTGGCCATGGCTATTAGTTATAACATATTATAACTGTTTATTCTTATGGGATGAGAACCATTCTATAAACTGGGTTTTGTTAGTACTTATAACATCTTATAACTGGTATTTCGGGCCATAACTGTAGTCCATACCCTCTGGTAAACATACAAAAAGCTATGGAAATCCGTATTTGAAGAGGTAAACCACCTATTTCTAAATGGTCCATGGCTTCCACAGCTATGTTAGTTAACCAGAGGGTATATAAGTTGGAATATAACCCATAGAATCCCATCTAAAAGTGGGGATATTCTATCCCTGTGAATCCAAAGTTTGATCTATTTGATGACATTTCTAGATGTCAGCTCTGGGGCATTCCATACCTGAAATTTGGCTACCGACGCGCTATCAAGACTTTTCTAGAAAAGGCATTTTCCGACACCCTGGGGCTATTCCGACAACTCCTAAGGTACTTTCAGCAGACCTCGGGGTTCTTCATCAATCAACAACTCACATTGTTCACCACTTCAGATTTTTTGGTCTACGGGTCACGGTTCGTCACGGTTGGTCACGGTTGGTCACGGTTTGTCACGGTTTGTCCCGACTCAAATACCCCACTAATCTACACATTTTGCAACTATGTTTCTGTTGACAGCAATTGTACCCAAAAAAACGTTCCATCAAAGGCACTTTTTCCGACAAACATGGCCCCTGTTTGCGATAAACATGGTCCATTCCGACAATGTATCCAAATTTTGGGAACATTGGACATGTATCCAAATATTGGATACATTCCTTTTTTTTTTGCCTATTTCAAGACAAGGATTCTCATGGTATATTTGTATATATATATATATATTATGATTATGGAGGTTTCCTGAAATGGGGGTACCCCCAGTCATCATCCATTGGGGTTATCGCTATTTTAGGAAAGCTCCATTATAGTCATCCTGGAGCAGGGTCGTCCAAAACCTCCATTTGATATCATTCAGAAAATCACTTTTAACTGTTGGAATGTAGCTCAATTTTTCTGTAGCAGCCTAAACTATTGTCTTGTATAGTGACCCAATGAAACGCACTTTTTTCAACACATTTAAATATTGAAGTCAATTACGCGCTCCAGAGCGCGTAATAATGACG
>Ga0126342_10007805_pt1 | contig 19148 bp, 15 predicted proteins | sample Cyp1metagenome_FD_92528 | JGI IMG/M metagenome (GOLD analysis project Ga0126342, IMG submission 92528) | Coral microbial communities from Lord Howe Island, Old Settlement Bay, Australia - Cyphastrea 1 metagenome | ecosystem: Host-associated > Invertebrates > Cnidaria > Coral ... | reverse complement strand
TATATATATCTATATCTATATCTATATCTATATCTAATATATATATATATATATCTATATCTATATCTATATCTATATCTAATATATATATATATATATATCTATATCTATATCTAATATATATATATCTATATCTATATCTATATCTATCTATCTATATATATATATGTATGATTTAATCATATGTAATCACAACCAGATCATTTCTAATTATTAATGATTCATTTATATAGGGAAGCAGGATGAAGCAGGTTCAAAATCATTGTTGAATCATACTTACTTAGTAGCTATTGGGAAATCAAATCTTGGCCAGCCCCCCAACCAATGGACAAGTTGGGACGTAAAATCAGGCTAATGATTATGTTCATGCTTTACGTAAGATTAGTTAGAAGGGATTGTAAGCCAACTTCTAGTACCTTTCTTTACAAAGAATCAAATGATTTATAGTAGTACTTGAAGAACTAATTTCTAGCACTTCCCCCAATTTTTCATCGAACAGTCGGACACCTCAAAAAATCCGGAAATGATGGGAAAAGCATCATTTGCATACTGTAGACATCTGTAGACCATCCTGGAAATACTGTCCACCCATCTTTTTGGGTGAACTCCCAGGCTGGTGCCCCCAAGGGCCGTGGTAAAGGCCGTGGCAAGGGCGGCCGTGGACGCAAGAAGGCGCCTGCTATACCACTGCTAGAAGCTGAATTTTCATGGTGATATCAGTGATATATCAATATATATCAATATATATCAATATATATATATATATATTGATGTATCATTTCTGGAGGCTGAGGGGAGTGGAAGACAAAAAAACCGTCCTTCCAAATGGACATTTGATGCCTGAAAATTTCAGGACGTGTTCCAATCGATGATCCCGATGATATTTCTTCTTGGGCCAGGCCGCCATGGAAGATGACTTTGGCGGCTTTGGTGATGATCGCTTCATGCCGTATTAGGCGAGTGCCGAGTGCGATCCGAGACGGAGGTGTTTTCGCCTCAGGGCCAGGTGCTGAAAAAGGCTTGGCAGCGATGAGAAAAGTTGGTGACCTTAGAGGTTTCTGAATATATCTGATACATCAACGCTGTCATTGTCAAACGTTTGAAAGGATCAGATGGCAAATGTTTCCAGAGTTCATGAGGAATTTGATTTGCGGCCAAAAGAAGTTGAGATTAAATTGAAGGACTCGAGCACTCGCGAATCTCATATCCAAGCAGGCCTTGCTCGATGCTAGTGGAGCCACAGCAAATCTGTTGGATAGTCAGACACAAAGTGCGACGGGTACGGGTCAAATTTTGGATCCTCAAAAGCGATATTCAATTCAGGTTCAGTCTAAAATGTTCTGATGTTATTCGTGAAATTTCGTGAACACTTTTATCAATTTTGATGCGCGTCAAACTGATCAGGGCTGATCCAGGGCTGATCTATCGTTGTGGATTGAGTCTAAGAATTTGACCCATACTCCGATGCCCAGATGAAAACAGGCACAGTCTGAACTTTTCACAGACAATGCCTCCTTAGGTCTTATGAAATGCGGAAGGGCTGCTCTGCAGCTTGTGCTTCGACGCAAATGATACCGCATTCTGTGCTTGCAAAGAGCAAGTGTACAAAAAAGACTTGCACAGCTCGATCAAGGACTGCACATCAGGCTGTTTGGTCAATGATGTCAGGTCCCCATAGATTCCACTAACATGCCTGAGAAATCTTGAGAACAAGTGAAACTTCATTTAAGTTCATTGAGTTGTATAACTCATCATAACTCCCCATGAATTGAAAGATGGTGCCACCACTGCCGTTCAAAAAAGCCACCGGCGATTCGCCTGGGTGCAGACTTTGGTCGCGCGAATTAGGGTACCATTAGAGGTGCCATTCTCGGGGTGAGCAGGTGACTTGGGGTGGCATTTGCTCCTGAGACGCGTTGAATATGCAAATGAGATATCTATGTCGAATATATGATCAAAGTTCATGACTTTTCACAAATATATATATATATATATACTTGTAGATGTACATGTGCATGTACATGTACATGTAGATATAGATGTACATGTACGTATATACTGTATATATATATACATACATAATATTTGTAATATACATCTATTTGGACACTTTGTACACGTAGCAAATGATTCCGTGGAGAAGTCCTGCCAACTGCGTCATCGAAGTGTCCAACGCCCGATGATCGCGCGCGATGAGTGGAACAGCGGAGTGGGATGATCTTGGATCGGTGGATCTGATGGCTGACATTTTAAGGCCCAGGGACCACAGACGTTGTTCATTATTATTAGTACTATTCACATTATTAAAGATATTATTAGTATTGTTAGCATTCTTGGTATTATTGGTGTTACTATTGTATGATTATTTTTTATTATTCATCTTTGATATTCATAAAGGCTTTTATGGAATTTTGTAATTTTGTGGATACTGTAGCCACTGTTGACCCACAGCCATATGATTAACAAACATGTTTACTGAGGGGGGGTGAAATGTACACATCGACATCACCGGATTTCCGAGGTCCACGCGTGTGCCGATGCCCGACACCTTGTCGCCGCAGGCAGATGAGCAGGTGCATTGTCACCAGACATGGTGACCGGGAGAGGTCTCAGGTTATTTTTCAAATGAGGGAAATTAGGCTCACATCATGCCAAAGCAAGGAGACATTTTTTAGGGCAAAAGGGGCCAAGATGATCTTGATAGCTCTATTTACCTAGACCAGATCGAAGATATTCAATAGGACCAATAGGACAAGATGAGATGAGACAAGATTAGATTGGGTCATGTTAGATTAGATATGATTGGATGATAAGATTGTTAGATCGTTTGGAAAGAGCAAGACGAACCTCCACGGACCTCCAACCCAAACAGGTCTTGATCGATTCGGAATACATGGTACCCTCCGAGGGGAAGCAGAGCATCACAGTGAAGGCTTGGCTCTGGAAGGTCTTTTTTTTGCAGCTTCCTTGTGGCCATGGGAAAATCGAACTGAAAGTTGATTTGTAGATTTTTTAGCACGCCAGACATGACTAAGTTCAAAGCCACCCTTCAGATTTCTTCAGATTTCCACCGACGGCATAGGTGGCGGATTCGCGGCTGCTGCGAATCAAGGCCGGCTCGCCGAGCCGAGCTCGAGCTGGGTCAACCTTGGTTTGGGAGGTCCATGACCATCCCCAAAATCACCATGAGTGGGTGGTATAAACCATCCCCAAACGTATAAAATGGTAGGTTTATGGCATTGGGTTTCCCAGATGATTGATGTTTTGGTGTTTTTTTCGCAGTAGACGGGGACAAAGAGAAGCAACCATGGTCGTGGATTCGCCGTGATGATTTTCAAGTCTCAGGCTCAAATCTCCAGAGCTGAGGCCATCTGAGAGTGAAACCCACGCCATTTTCTCGCTACTAAAACTGTGCTCAGCAGCTGTAGATAGCTGCTGATGTGGCCATGGTCGTCCAGCGCCTCGCAAACGTCGCAACCAGGTGCCGTTGCAAAGGCTTCGGCCAGCTATGGCACGCCGGAGCATGCGGAGGTGAGATTCGCTGGGGGAATGTAGGCCTAGCAAGGGGGTTTTACCAAGGTTTTGACATGATTTAATGAAAGTCAGTTTTGTGATATACCCACATCTTGTTGCAAAACCGCAGTAGATCATTTGCTCAGTGTTGATTATGAAGTAGTGTAAAGTAAAGTTTTAACTGTGAGAACAAGTTGCTCCATAGATCATTTGCTCAATCGTTTATGTAAAAAGCAAAGTTGCAACTTTTGAGAACTACTTGCAAGTTATATACTAGTTTCTGTTTTAATGACAAAGCAAGCAAACATTGGCCACTCAGCCGCACATAGAAGGATCACGGTACAAGAAGTATCACCTATCAGATGGTTAGCCAACCTCCTAAACATTAACAGCGTCCCCCAAGCGATTTGGCATGGTTGATGTGACCATGATGTGAAGGGGTCGCATCGACTTCCCTGCATAGGAATTATGCTGCACCCAAAAAGTTGATGTGACTAAAGGCCTTCACTGTATATACATGACTATAAATATATACAATATACATATCAATATATACCAATATATACCAATATATACCAATATATATATAATATAATATAATATAATATAATATAATATAATACAATACAATATAATATAATATAATATAATATAATACAGTACAGTACAATACAATATGATATGATATGATATGATATAATATGATATGATATGATATAATATAATATAATATAATATTATATATATATAATTATATATATATATGTAATATATATATATATACACACAATTTAAAATCCCGAGCCCACCCGACAAAAAGACAAACCCATCCCTCTGGCCGCAGGCTCTCGAACGTCCTTTTGAGTGGCACCAGCGGGGTGAACCGTTCCAGCTCTTGCTGACCACCATCATCAGCGTGGCAGGGCAGTATGCTGCACTGGGCGTCATCACGTTGACGGTTTATACCTCCAACACTTTGTTCGTGAAATGCGATAGTCGCCAGCAGCCCATCGCCGTGGCGCTGGCCTGTGAATGCACGACGCTTGGATATTTTTCCATTGCTTCTGGATGCTGGTATCAATACTGTATTGTTCATAGCAAAAGTATGATTGCAACCCAATTGCACCCCAATTCAATCCATGGTATCTAGCTGATTTTTTTCCTCACATTTTTCACAGGTCTTTTCATCTTACTACAATATTTATCCATTCTATTCATAGGCCATTTCAGCCAGAGCCACTGAATTTTAGCACGCCAAGGAAAGCCAGCATGCGTTCCTTTGTTCTGCTGGCCATGGTCATCTCTTTGCTCATTGCGCTTCGCCAAATCGCACGACAAAGGCCCGAAGGGGAACCGGGAAGCGGATGTGCTCAACATTAAAACCGTAAAGATGGAAAGAAGTCACAAATCTACCTATTTGTATAGTGTCCACATACTGTACATATGTTACACACAGATAATATATATATATATATATACATACATGTATATATATATATATACACATACATAATATGATAATAGAGTGTATATATATATATATATATATGAGTATGTAACACTTTTGCAGTTTTGCAGCTTGGTTTCTTTGGACCCCCATGCCTTTGTTTAGTCTTTTTTTCTCCCTGAGGCTCTACTACGTCATGCTGCGGCGAGGCGTGATGCTGGACTTTGAGACCGTGTCCCCCATCCACGATCCTCTCTTCATTCTCTTAACGGTATGTTCCCTGTCACATTGCCTGATCGTGGCCTGGCAATTTCACCATGATGAGAAGAGAATCCTGGATTTGAGCTGATGTTTTTCTTTAATAAAAAAACACATTTTCCCATTGATTTTTCGACCATTTAAGGGGGAATCTATTGGGATTTCTGATATGACGCTCATTTTTTTATGGTCCCCCCCTGAGATCAGAGATCCAAGGCTTTAAGGACTTCATGGTTTTCATAAATACCATAGTCACCCGGTACTTGGCCCACTCCTGCGTATTTCTGGCCTTTCTGGCGACAGCCTATGATACAGACGCTTGGTGTGCGGAGGGGGACATGGCGAACCCGATTGATATCCGTGGGGAAAGCATGGGAAAGCCAACTTTCAATCAACCTGAGAGTTATGTTGTTCCTTTTTTGAAGCTCCCCTTGGCATTCGTGGCGAGGAAAATCAACTCTTGCCTCTGAGCAAGTATGTGGAAGAAGATCCGCAAGCTGCAAAGTCTGGATTCCCAGATCAAATTCTGCAGTCAGTTCATGGCGTTCAGCTACCAAGATGCGCAGGGGAATAGATTGAATAGGGCGGGGTTGGTGAATGATGTCATCCTGACTAGCGACTAGCCAAGAATTGATGCAGTGCAAGTCACAGTTGATGCTGGTCGCACATTCGCGAAGATGGAGACCCATTGCCTTGAGGCGTCTGATGGTTCCAAATTTCAAAGCTAAGGTGTTTGATGCATCACATGGTGGTGATTTCTGAAGATGCAGCCTCCAAAGCTGTGGAGAACGGGTCACTTGGATTGCCGATGAATGCTGATGGGCAACCATGAAATGAACGGCGCATGTTTTGGGGATACCTTTCTTGACCCATATCCACACGTCGATTCCAATGACTATACATGATTTCACAACGAAACAACGAACATCGAGGGATGCTGCACGTTCCATGAAGGCTGGGTGAAGCCATTGAAATGCTCACGATAGAGTTTGATTGCTGACCCAGATCCAAGTTTACCATAGTTTACCCTCCGGTCAAACATGGCAATGGGAAATCCCCCGTAAATGGAGCTTTCAATGGGAGCATCTAAAATCCAGCCCTCCAAAAAATGGGGGATTTGTCCATCACCGTGTTTGATTCCGGAGGGTATCCAGTCGCGGTCTCCATTTCAATCAGGATGCTTCCGGTGATGTTTTAACCATGGTATGTTCCATAGTTTTGATAACGAAAATGCAGTGGACATGGACATGTTTGAGATGTGGCCAACAAATTAAATGCCAACAACACACATGGAGGTTTCGTAAAATAGGGGTACTGTATTTCCAAATCATCAATTTTAATAGGATTTTCCATCGTAAACCATCTATTATGGGACCCCCCCAAATGGCTTGATTTCAATGAAGAAAATGTGGCAATATGATACCCAACGTCCAGCACCAGTTGTACCAGTTGTACAACCGCCATTGGACACAGCCATATCATGAATATCAGACATCCCATGTCATCTCCATGATAACCCCATTGTGGTTGGTGGTTTCTATTGGTTTTACAGCCCTCTTTTTTGGATGGCAAACCATCCATGGGAGATATTGGAGACGCCTCGTGAGGCTGCATCTTCCCTCGAAGGCCACCTCGCAGCAGGTCTATGAAGCTTTGGTGAATGCAGCTCAGAATCCAGAGGGGAGCAAGGCAGCTGGGGGTTGGTTGATATGGATTTACCATGATTTACCCCCAATTTTTGTGATAACTTTATGCACTTTTGATGGGGAAATTGACAACTTGCTGTGAATTTGAGGTTACCCTTGGGCTTTGATGGGATTTTGGGGTTCCTCATTTTCCCATAAAAAGCGTCGGACGTGGAAGCCATATGTTCAAAATTCTTCCAGTTCTGATAGTCATCAATGTGATCCACAACAAGAAATCAATCATCCCCAATTCGAAACCATTTGTGTACTTATACATTATATTTACATCATCATATCATCTCAATAATGAACCACCATATTTTAGGGGATGGTTTATTGCGGATCCCCGATTCAAGAAAGTGTTGAGAAGCTGACCTTGGGCCATGTGGGTTCATTTTTTTACAAGCTCTGAGATTCTTTGCGTAGTTGATTTTTCTGAGATTTAATTGAATTAAGATTAATTAAGTATATATTAAATATATATTAAGTATATATTAAGTATATACTAAGATTTCATTTCTTATCCAAGTTTCAGATTCAGCGTCGTGCTGAATCTTCCTGTTCCCAGTTTCTCCGCTTCTCCTGAGTTCGCAGGTTGAGGCCGGCACCAGCTTGCTCGAGAGGGCGGACCAATTCCTGAGCAAAGCGAAGCCGGACCAGTCGCGTGGCGAAGTTAGTGAAGGGAAAAGGCCCAAGCTCCACAAAAACAGATAAAAGGGGGATTGAGTTGTGAATCACACCAAAAAATGAGGATTGAATCAGTAATTGACAGAATCTATAGATTGTTTGATAGAGAAGTAGGTAGATAGATTGACATATTGAATTGTGACGACATTTTTCAATTGATGATTGGCTTCCCAAGTTTCAGAGATGGAAGAGTGGACGAGATGGTGTTGTGGCTGAAGGAATAAACAAGTTGCCAGGAAACTCCCAACCTCACTGTGGAACTCGCCATTGTTGGGTGGTCACTTCAGGTTCTCTTCCTGGACAACGTACAGTATCATCCATTGAAACCCATTATTTACTGTTTGCCATCGTATTCTTGTGGTCAAACTTGGGTACCCTAATATTCGATGGTATACTGTTTACTACGAAAGATCGCCAGACTATTTGTGGTCCATTGGGGTCTCAGATTTTATCCCACCAGCTTCATGACCTTCGGTCCATTCACACAATTGGTTTCAACAGATGACATCTCAAAAATTACAGGACGCTCACGTAGTCCGATGATTTACCATTTACCATATTATAGATTGACGCTAAAAAAACGTGGTGTCCTGGTCGATTTCCCATTCACAGCGGGCTCAGGTACGCCAAGTTCGTGCAAGAGATGTGGCCCGCACGGCTCTTGTTGGATCGCAGGCTTGAGGATGAGGACAGCAGAAGGCCAGACAAACAACATTTTTTTTGTTGTTTTTGAGTAGCATTGGTCATCCCATTTTTTGAAACTCCAATTTTGACTTTCGCCATCATTTGTGTCAGGATTCAAATCATTAAGAATCATGAGCGGTTTTCATAGACATCGAAAATCATCAAACAACTGAAATGACACGGCCATGTTGATTTTTTCCAGCTTCCCCCCGTTCCAGTGTGCCAGCGAATGGCTGAAGAGTGTCAGGTTCAAGAAGGTGTGGTACTTCATCAGCGGATTTTCGCTGCCCTTGACTCTTTTCGTTTTCATCTTCTTTGTGCGGCAAGTCCGAATCGATCTCATTGACGTGGAAAACGGACAGATTGAAGACTTGGGAGGACGGGGGGGTGGCGGAAACCAGCACATTTTGCATCATTTGCTTGGATTGCCAAGGCAGGCATCATGGGAGGCCCAAGTTGCCAAGTTGGTTTCTCATTGTTGTGCCCACTATGTTCCATGTCTTAATGAAATTCACCTCTCTTATCCTTTTGCTGAGCTTGGCTAGATTTTTCGTGGTTCTTTGCGCGCTCACTGTAGCTAGACAGGGACACCCCTTGCAGCTCTGCAGGAGTTGGGATCGCTGTGGTGTACGCCATCTACACCTTTCACCTGCTGACGCACGTTTGGACGTTGTTGTTTAGCCCCGGTGCCAAGGGAGGCACAGATCGCGGCTCCTGAAGTGGGTAAGGTGAGAAGGCCACTGCCTTCAATTTGTGTCCGAATTGAAGCCGCTTCAGTGGACGCAACCCCTTCGCAAGGAGGAACATTTCTGGTTGGTGGTTTCAAACATTTTTTATTTTCCATAATCCATGGGATAATCCTTCCCATTGACTAATATTTTTCAGAGGGGTTGAAACCACCAACCAGATTTGTATATGATAAGAAAAACATCAGGATAGATAGCTGCTCACAAGATCAGTTGGATCAAGATCCGACGGAGAACTACGGAGAACCGGGTTCCCGACTATGACCACCGACCCGATGATTTCGCGAGTTTTCACCGCTGCTGGACATCCGAGAAAAGAAGGTTTGTGCAAGGCAGTGCATTGGGCATGATTAGCTAAATCATCCTTGTTTGGACAGGGGCGGTTCATCTGAATCCCAAGGGCTTAAGTCAAAACGCTCTTGAAATCTCTTGAACAAATATTACGAGCAATAATGATACTGAATGTGTACATTCAATGAGCATGGGTAAAATGTATAGGTTTGGAAAAATGGAATGGAATTCTACGACGAGTCCATTCATTGTTCCCCGAGCCCTTGGTTTTCATTCATTGGCAACCATATTTTCTTTTTGACTTCCCATCATTGTATGTTTTACAAGAACCCAATTCTTGGTGATGTCAGCCACATTTCCAGTGGTTTGACCCACATGTCTGATTCTTCACACTTTGATCTTGAAAGCTAGTGTAGTTTTGTCATGTTTTCCTCTGGGTTCACAGCGTTTTCATTTCTTGCGCAGCCAACATCCCACAAATGTCATACTTGGATGCGCATTCCCTGCGAATCGCAGGTGGTTTTAACGGCTTTTATCTTAGATTGATGAATATTGATGAAACATATGACAAGCCACTTGGATCATCTTGGATTAAATGGCGCATATCAAACTATACCGACTATAACTGTTAAGGCTGTTAAGGGTCATAAATCACTGAGAGGATGCGCAGACATTGAGGCGACCTCCAAGGATGCCAGCTTCACTATCAAGGCCTTTGGAACCCTTTGGAACCGTTTGGAACTGTTTGGAACTGATTGGAACTGATTGGAACCTAGACATGTTAGATATTGTTAGATCATGTCTGTATTTTTTTTGTGTGTTTTTTGCTGGTAAGTGTATTTTGATGTATTTTGTGGGGATGGATTGATATTTTCGGAGCTTTGGAACGATTGTTGGTGATGTTCGGGAGTAACACCGTAACGGCTTTTGCTCCAGGAAATGGGTCGACTGACGAACAGTTCGGGGCTGAAGAAAAATATACCCTTGATCTATTGGATTATCATAATAATAATCATCATCAATTATATTAATTATCATATTAATTAACATAATAATAATAATAATATCATAATAATCATATGTTGGGGATGATTCTAATACAATCAAAATCATCAACAATCCCCATGAATCATATGATCATTGTTCCTTCTAGTGGGGAATCATCAAAATCCACTGGGAATCCCCTTCCGAAACCGTAAAGCTGTAGGGTCCAGTGAATGATACATGTACACATCAGGCCCCACATATGAATAGTAAATAAGTACACAAGGAAGTAAACGAATATAACTAGAATAGATAGATTTGATTGTATAGGTTAGATTAGATTAGACTAGGTTAGGTTAGATTAGATAGATAGATAACCACATAATACAGCACCTCAGGTGAAGTCAATGGACACGAATGCTAGAGCCTCAGGCAATGTCAAGGGGCCGAGGCCAATGCGCTTGTGGAGCTCGCCTTTTACGGGGGTTTCCATACATGGGGGATGACCCCAACAACCAATGGTTCATAGAGAACTAACTAAATTACACCAGCATAGACCCCAAACAGCAATAGCGCATTTTGCCCGCATGTCTTGAATCATCCAGTAGACCGGAACCCAGGAAATCATGATGGCAAAGGGTTTCTTTAGCGGCGGAATCTGTGGGCCGGAACCCAGGAAATCATGATGGCAAAGGGTCCCTTAAGCGCCGCAACCAGTAGACCGGAACCAGCAAATCATGATGGCAAAGGGTTTCTTAAGCGCCGAAACTAGTAGACCGGAATCCAGGAAATCATGATGGCAAAGGGTCTCTTAAGCGCTGGAACCAATAGACCGGATCCCGGGAAATCATGATGGCAAAAGATCTCTTTAGCACCGGAACCCTGTAGTGCCGAAACCAGTAGACCGGATCCCAGGAAACCATGATGGCAAACGATCTCTTAAGCGCCGGAACTGGTACTGGAACCAGCAAATCATGATGGCAAAGGGCCTCTTTAGCGCCGGAACCTCTATCACGCAGGATCTGAATCATGATGGCAAAAAACTTGTTTCAGCAAGAATTCAGAACCCCATCAGTTCGAGAGCTGTTTGGGGAACACATGGATGATTTGGGGCTACCCCTAGGACCCCCCACCCATATGTTTTTCCGTCCAGAAAGCAGCGGTGGAGTTTTTTTAAGCCTTAAAGAACCTGGATCCTTGACATGTTGCTTGCACGCTCGTTTAGCAGCCCAAAGTGGCCCAGATCATTGGCACATAAGACCGTTTGAGATGCACAGCTTGTTGTCACAATCCAACCAAGTACAGTAGCTAGAAAACAAGTCTGTAGAACATCGCAGCCATCTTGAATGCATCAATTTCAACATCCAGGTTTTTGTTTGGCAACGTCGTTTCTCAGAAAATACTGCTGATAAGATTGATAGATCAGATCTGATCAGATGATGCTCAATGCGATCGGTTTCTGCTCCTTTGTGCTGGCCAGCGGTGTCGACAGGAGCTCCTGCATTCGTGCAGCGGATGAGGTGATTAGCGCAACACCCAGCAATTTGCAAGAGCCTGTGACTGGTTGGCGGTTCGAATACCGTATTTATTTTTTCTCACTCTTTCAAGTCTTTCCAAGTGTTTGAACATGTTTCCATTTTGCCAACATGATGCGATTATTGGTTCTCCAGCCCTGCCCTAGAAATAAAGTCTTCATGATTAGTGACCGTGCCCATTTTATTCGCGATCTTCCCACGGTCCCAGCACCAGGCGACAACTTCTCGCTCCTACAAGAGACATTTGGCGCAGCATCTCTGTGGCGTGTCTGAGAGCATGACAGCGCTGGAACTTGGAATATACCATGGTCACACCACTGCAGTACTGGCCAGCATGTTCAAGAAAGTGATTGCGGTGGACTTGAAACAGGAATTCTTGAAGAAGGCGGCAGATACCTTAGGAAAGCTCGAAAGAAAAGTGGTATTTCTGGAAATGGACCTGTTTGTCGATGGTTGGAGCCTTTTTGCGGGCAACCGTGTGGATGTGGTGGTCATTGACGCCAACCACGGGTATGAATACGTGCGCGCGGATGCAGAGAATGCACTGCGCTACTTGCCGCATCTGAAGCACTTGGTGTTCCACGATACCTGGACGGACGAGGTGGAACGAGCTGTGACGGAACTGGAGTCTGCCGGTATGATGAGCTGCCAGAATATCGGCCTGGGGGCGGATGGCAAGGAGTACGACCACCGGGTATGGGATCCCCGAACGAATCGCACCTGGTTTGTGAAACAAACCCGGCCTGAGGGCAAAGTCTGCGAAAATCGCCACACCCAAATTTCGGGAAAGGCCATTGCTCCTAACTTTTGGGAGAAACTGTTCTTGCTGTATAAACAGCCAGTGACCACCCTGGGTATGTGCTCAGCTGGGTTCTTCCGCTTCGAGGCCAATGGTGTGTTAAAGGCAGGCAATTGGTCTGAAGGCACTTGGAAGATGTCCAACGTGTCGCATGACATGCTGCTGATACGACTTCCCAAGATGTCGCCTCGACCCATGGAGATCCATTTTAATGTGGACCGAAGCGCCTTTCTGCTGACGCAGATGGGTCACACGCATGCAGACTGGTTTGGCATCTTGGATCAGATGGTGCAGCGGCCTTTTCACCTGGCTGATGGGATGTTTTAGCAGCAACATTATTCTATAAATCTACATTTCAAAAGGACACGACTCCGCGCGCCGGTAAGACCGTGTGTTGAGAATGGGTAGATTTACACAGGGTCTCCAGTACGGATGAATTTGGATGGTGCTGGGAAGGTTTGCAGCCAGAAAACTTGCCAATTTTGTGGCTTTTCCGAAGCTCCTAATATGAGCAACGCCCAAAGGTCTGGACCTCGTCATCGGTAAGTTTCCTGTTTTGGCATCACCCTTTAGTGTCTAGGTCACTAGGTGCCTCGTTTGATGCCTCTTGACAGCTTTGACCCGAAAAGTGGAAATGAACAAGTGTAAGCGTGCCAAAGATATAAAGATGCTGAATAGCCATTTTCATAGCATCGACTTCAATATCTGCCAATGCTGTCCAAATTTCTCCAACATTCAATGGGTTTTCTGAGGTAAAGATCGATGATATCGACCCATCCCCGCGGACCCCGAGGCGATTCTGTCCAGAAATCAGGATGGCATCGAGCTGGCGCTGGATGCGGGGACCTATCTAGTCACGCCTGGCTGCCGAAGATTACCCGCCGGTCATTTGTGGTAAATGTTGGTCAACACATGACAATATTAATTCAATACTTAGGCCTGGACCATAGGCCTAAACAATGCTAAACAGTCATTAGGCGGAAACATGAGGGATTCTATATACTATAGTATCTATAGTACCAGTAGTACCGCACAAGGCGGTGGCGGAAGTTTCAGAATAGGGAACCTATAGGAGAGGTTGGTTGTTGTGAATCACGGATGGCAGAGCAAATCCACTGATGGACTGAAAGGTGGTTGGAGTTGTGTTTTTTGGAGTGGTTACAATGGTTGCAGTGGTCACCTAGTCGGTCACCTCACCCACAACTGCTGGATGTAGTGTGGTGTAGCGCAGTTGTAGTTGTAGTTGTAGTGTAGTGGAGTTGTAGTTGTGGTGTAGTGTAATTAGTGTAGTGTAGTTGCATTTGTGGTGGTGTAATGAGTGTAGTGTAAAGTAATGTAGGGTAGGGTAGTGTAGTCTAGTGTAGTGTAGTGTAAAGTAGCGTAGTTGTAGTTGTAGCTGTAGTTGTAGTATAGTGTAGTATAGTGTAGTGTAGTTTAGTGTAGTGTAATGTCGTGTCGTGTCGTGTAGTGTAATGTCGTGTAGTGTAGTGTAGTCTGGTGTTGTGTAGTGTAGTGTGGTGAAGGTGTAGGTGTAGGTGTCGGTGTAGTGTAGCGTAGCGTAGTGTTATGTAGTGTAGTTGTAGTTGTAGTTGTAGTGGTAGTTGTAGTTGTAGTGTAGTGTAATTGAGTGTAGTGTAGTGGAGTGTAGTGTAGTGGAGTGTAGCGTAGTGTAATGTAATTAGTGTAGTGTAGTGTAATGTAATGCAGTTGTAGTTGTAGTTGTAGTTAGTGTAGTTTAGTGTAGTTTAGTTTAGTGCAGTGTGGTGTAGTGTTACTGTAGTGTAATGTAGTGTAGTGTAATTTAATTAGTATAGTGTAATGTCGTTAGTGCAGTGTAAGGTAGTGTAGTTGTAGTTGTAACTGTAGGTTATAGTTGTAGTTTGGCGCAGTGTAGTGTAATGTAGTGTAGTTGTAGTTGCAATTGCAGTTGTAGTTGTGGTTTTAGTGCGGTGTAGTGTAATTGCGTGTAGTGTTGTAGTGTAGAGAAGCGGAGTGTAGTGTAGTGTGGTGTTACTGTAGTGTAATGTAGTGTAATGTAGTGTAACGTATTTAGTGTAGTGTAGTGTAATGTAGCGTTGTAGTTGTAGTTGTAGGTTGTAGTTGTAGTGTAATGTAGTGTAGTGTAATGTAGTGAAGTGTAGTGGAGTGTAGTGAAGTGTAGTGGTTGTAGATGAAATTGTTACAAAACCCTTACGTTTTGCTCACTTTTGACACGGTGCACAATCCCTTGCGCCGGCCACGTCCAAAAGTGCTCCGAACCCCTAAGTTTTTTCACTTTTGACTTGGAAATGTGCTTCGCGCCACAATGGCGTGCACTTTTTCGACATCTCAACTTCAAAAAATGTTCCGAAGCTGGAATGCTTTGTACATTTTGACTTGGACATGTGCTTCGCGCCACAACGGCGTGCACTTTTTTGACATCTCAACTTCCAAAAGTGGTCCGAACATGGTGTGTTTTGTACATTTTGATTTGGAAATGTGCTTCGCGCCACAACGGCGTGCACTTTTTCGACATCACAACTTCCAAAAGTGCTCGGAACATGAGGTGCTTTTAGCTTCTTCACTTGCAAACGCGCTTCGCGCCACAACTGCGTGCAACTTTTCATCTCTCATCTGGCCACATGGCTCCGCATCTGCCGCTTTAGCGAGCCCACTTTTCGACCCTCCGGAACCACAAATCATTGCACAAATCATTGGGAAAACGCAGTGAATCGCTTTCCTACCTTTTCGCCCGCCTGGATCTTCTTTCTTCTGAATTTCTCTTCTTTGATCTTCTTTCTTCTTCTCTTCTCTTCTCTTCTCTGAATCTTCCCATCTCTGCTTTTCATCTGTCCATATTGTCGGAAGTTTGACTTCTAGACTTCCTTCGATCATAATATTAAAAAGCAACCATTTTGTGGGATATCATCGGGCCATAAGTGGATATATTAATAACTTAATAACCGATTATTGGATGCACTTGCACTTGGACTTTGGCACCTGAAACCAAGGAATTCCATCAAATGGCTATTGAGAATGAGAAAGCATGACAACAACTGGGGTTCCCTATTTTCAGACAAAACTCATCAAAACTCACTTGGCTCAATTTTTACACCATGAGCATGGAACGGAGGTTGGAGGGCACCATTGATTTTATATGTGGACAAGGTTTCTGCTGCTAAAGTGGACTTTCCTCCTGAGATCCTCCAATCCAAGACCACCAAGGTTGAGCATTCGAGCCATTGGCAATACACCCTTGGCTTCGTGCTCTACCTTTTCATTAAATCTGCTTCTCATCCAGCGCAAAGCTCAGTGGAGAACTAAAGGACCGGACAACCCCACCAGTCAACTTCTCCCAAAAATGAGCACCAATTTTTGTTGTAGCGGGACGGGGAAGGAAGGAAAGACAAAGGAGGTGGTGGAGGATCGAGAAGTAAAAAAAGTTGCGTGTGACAAAATTGTATGTGAAAGATGGTGTGTGACAAAGAAAGATGGTGTGTGTGACAAAATTGTGTGTGAAAGATGGTGTGGTGAAAGATGGTGTGTGACAAAGTTGTGTGTGAAAGATGGTGTGGTGAAAGATGGTGCGTGACAAAGTGGTGTGTGAAAGATGGTCTGTGACGGTGTGTCAAAGATGGTGTGTGAAAGATGGTGTGTGGCAAAGTGGTGTGAAAGATGGTGTGTGACAAAGTTGTGTGTGACAAAGTTGTGTGTGAAAGATGGTGTGGTGAAAGATGGTGTGTGACAAAGTGGTGTGTGAAAGATGGTGTGTTAAAGATGGTCTGTGACGGTGTGTGAAAGATGGTCTGGTGAAAGATGGTGTGTGAAAGATGGTGTGTGAAAGATGGTGTGTGACAAAGTGGTGTGCGACAGGCGGTGTGTCAAAGATGGTGTGTGACAAAGTTGTGCGTGAAAGGTGGTGTGTGAAAGATGGTGTGTGAAAGATGGCGTGTGACAAAGTGGTGTGTCAAAGATGGTGTGTGTGACAAAGTTGTGTGTGAAAGATGGTGTGGTGAAAGATGGTGTGTGACAAAGTGGTGTGTGAAAGATGGTGTGTGAAAGATGGTGTGTGACGGTGTGTGAAAGATGGTGTGTGACAAAGTTGTGTGTGAAAGATGGTGTGTGCAAGATGGTGTGGTGAAAGATGGTGTGTGACAATGTTGTCTGCGTCAAAGATGGTGTGTGACAAAGATGGTGTGGTGAAAAATGGTGTGTGACAGAGTTGTGTGTGAAGAAGGTTTGTCAAAAATGGTGTGTGACAAAGTGGTGTGTCAAAGATGGTGTGGTGAAAGATGGTGTGTGACAAAGTTGTGTGTGAAAGATGGTGTGGTGAAAGATGGTGCGTGACAAAGTGGTGTGTGAAAGATGGTGTGTGAAAGATGGTCTGTGACGGTGTGTGAAAGATGGTGTGTGAAAGATGGTGTGCGACAAAGTGGTGTGTCAAAGATGGTGTGTGAAAGATGGTGTGTGACAAAGTGGTGTGTGACAAAATGGTGTGTGAAAGATGGTGTGTGAAAGATGGTCTGTGACATGGTCTGGTGAAAGATGGTGTGTGACAAAGTGGTGTGTGACAAAGTTGTGTGTGAAAGATGGTGTGTGAAAGAAGGTGCGTGACCAAGTGGTGTGTGAAAGATGGTGTGTCAAAGATGGTGTGTGACGAAGTGCCACACTGCCAGCCCAGTGCCACAAGTGCCATGCCTGCCACACAAAACGAAGGTGGATGTCGCCAAGTTGCACGCCTGCCACGCAAAACGACGGTGGATGTCGCCAAGTGCCACGCTTGCCACGCCTGCCACGCCTGCCACGCAAAGTGGCGCCCCGCCCCGGGCGACCAAAGCGCGCCCAAGTGCGCCACCAGCGCCAGCCCAGTGCCCCAAGTGCCACGCCTGCCATGCGAAACGAAGGTGGATGTCAGCAAGTGCCACGGCTGCCACGCGAAACAAAGTTGGATGTCAGCAAGTGCCATGCCTGCCACGCGACATGAAGGTGGATGTCGCCAAGTGCCACGCTGGCCACGCAAAGTGGCGCGGCGCCCCGACCAGAGCCAACCCAGTCCCCCAGTGCCACGCCTGCCACGCAAAACGAAGGTGGATGTCGCCAAGTGCCACGCCTGCCACGCAGTTCTGTAGATGGTTTGAGAAAGATGGTGTGTGACAAAGTTGTGTGAGTGAGATGGTGTGAGATGGTGTCAAATTTCTGTGAGTGAGATGATGTGAGAAAGATGGTGTGTGTGACAAAGTTGTGTGAGTGAGATGGTGTGTGTGACAAAGTTGTGTGAGTGAGATGGTGTGAGAAAGATGGTGTGTGAAGATGGTGTGTGAGAAAATGGTGTGTGAGTGAGATGGTGTGAGAAAGATGGCGTGTGACAAAATTATATATGTGAGTGAGATGGTGTGAGAAAGATGGTGTGTGACAAAGTTGTGTGAGTGAGATGCTGTGAGAAAGATGGTGTGTGACAAAGTTGTGTGAGTGAGATGGTGTGAGAAAGATGGTGTGTGACAAAGTAGATGGTGTGGAGGCGGCGGAGGCGGAGGAAGAGGAGGCGGGATACAGAACCAAAAACAAGAACCCCACACAAAGATGTGGGGAAAAAACGCCACCGGAAGATAGGGGGGCAACTTCACCAGGGAACATTGAAATACACACACACACACCTTATGTTGGGATCCAGCACGATAACACATAGTATGACATAGTGAAACAGTTCAAAAATGTACAATGATGCAATGTACTGTAATTACAATGTATAGTGAAACAACACAAAAATGTACAATGATATACAATGTATATCATATACAATGTATATCAATATATTCTATATATATATTATGTATATATTTATATATGTAAATAAATAAATAAATGTATATATATATATTATATTATATATATATATTGATAAATATATACTATATTTTCTACATATATATATATATATCATATTTTGTTACATATATATATATATTATATACATTATATATATATATATCTCAATGTATACTATGCATAGATCAAATACAAATTAATGTTTCCCCACCCGGCGGAACTTTTTGATGACCATGAGCCACGGCCATGGACGATTGGCCAAGATACCAAGGCACAAGATGCTGTCGGAAGCTGAGCAACGTGTGGCCGTGCTGGGTAGCATTTGCTATTTTTCAGGCCATTATGTTGTGGGAATATTCCTTGAACTTTCGCCCTGAAATTGAAACCTTAGGTATGGTAGGCACCGCCAATTTAGGTTCCTGAAATGGCCACGGACGGAATATGGATAATATAACAATATGATGTAATTACTGTAATATTATGACTACCAACCCTGCTAACCACTGAGGACACTGAAAATAATTATTTCTGCGAGGAAGGGTGTGAAGAATCTGTAAGAAGAAAGTGTAAGAAAACTGTAAGTTTTTTTTGTTTTAGTTTAGACCGTGTGAGTGAATGTGTGAGATTGGAATCATTTATTTTGTACTATCATGTTGCATGATTAAACGGATATATGTATGTTTAAATGTAAATCTAAATATATATAATATACAT